>Ga0070661_100000020_pt1 | contig 132014 bp, 116 predicted proteins | sample KBSC43metaG_FD_64663 | JGI IMG/M metagenome (GOLD analysis project Ga0070661, IMG submission 64663) | Corn rhizosphere microbial communities from Kellogg Biological Station, Michigan, USA - KBS C4-3 metaG | ecosystem: Host-associated > Plants > Roots > Rhizosphere > Soil ... | reverse complement strand
CGTCATCACGCACCGGGTGCAGCGCAACGGCGACGTGGAGTACCAGCGCAACGGTGCTGCGCTGCTGGTTGACCAGGGCAAGTCGGTGCGTCTGTGGCAGAACGATCGGGATGCGATCGAGATTGCCCTGCGCCTGGCGCAGCGGAAGTTTGGGCCAGTGCTGGAGCTAACCGGGCCGCTGGAGTTCCAGATGGAGGCGGCGCGGGTGGCGGCCGATGCGCGGCTCCATGTTGAGTTTGCTGATGGCGCAATTCAGCGGATTTTTGTGGAGCGTCGCGATATGGCCCAGGAACTGCGGGAACGGAGAGACCAGACTCAGCAGTCTGCAGTCTGCAGTCTGCAGTCTGCAGTCTGCAGTCTGCAGCAGAGCGTAATCCATTGTTCGGCAAGCAGAAACCGCCTGGCCAGCAGCCATCGCGGGGCGGGACGCCGGAGCGCGATGTTCCGCGCTCCGATCCCGAACCCGGCAACGATCCTGAGCGGTAGGCAATACGCTCGCCTAGCCCAGCGGAATTGGCACCGGCAGGATCGTCAATGCACCTTCTCCGGAATGATGGGCACGGCGAGCTTCACTTACCAAAATAATCGCGGATGTCCTTCCGTTCGCCGGTCTGGTTCAGCGCCTTTCTGATTTCATTCATCTGCGCATAACAGTCAACTTGCTGTGGCGAAGACGATGCGCCGTACACTAGATGATTTACGCCGGGCTTGGCACACAAGTCAGGATCATCCAAGGCATGGAACGTACGGCAATTGAATGGCCGGTACTCGTACACGCTGCACGTCTCATCGGCACCCAACAACGGACAAGCGGTGCGATGCCCTTGCGAGCGCTTACGCTTTCTGTGCATCGTTTTCCCAGTGAAGCGCTCGATGTAGAGGGCCTCCACCTTGGTGACGTCCACGTCGATCTTGCAGCAATGGTTGCAGCCTTTCTTGCAGACGGAGAAAGTCGCTACAAAATCGTTGTACTCGTCCAAGTAGTCATATATCAGCTTCAACTTGTCAAAGTCGTTGCCTGGGTGCGCGGCAATCGCTGCGGCTGTCTCGTTTGCTCGCTTGCCTAGGTATTTCGGAATCCTTGGCAGACCATTTGCTTTTACATCAATGGCGTGCGGCTTTCCGTGGGGATTGCGATACCGGACCTGATTCGCCCATCTGATTACACTCTCGATCATGCTGTTCGTCCTTTGGTTTGGGGGAAATGCGTATTGCTGGTGCGATCCGGATCCAACGCCCGAGGGCGTCAAATCGTCTCTTGGTGCCCACAGCCACCATTCGGCGAATAGCGGGAGCATCCGAGGAACGGCTTGTTGAAGTGGCTCGGGCGGGGCAGCAAGAATCCTTTGCCACACGTGACAGGCCACAGCGGCTCGCTGGTTGAGATCGCCGAGCGCCTCCCTTGGCAGTGGCGCATCGCGCTGCCGCTAGGCGGCGTGGCTGCAGGCTTCCTCCTGATGTGGGCCAGACGTTATGCGGCCGGTACCTCCGACTACATGGAGGCAGTGGCCATCGGTGATGGCCGCGTCCCCGCCGCGAAAGCGTGCTGCGCAGCCTCTCGTCGCTGGTGACCATCGCCACAGGCGGGGGGGCAGCGTAGGAATGTGCGAGGCGCTTTCGAGAAACTAGGCCATCACCGCAAGCAAGGCGGTGCGAAACTCGGCCATCTCGGCAGGGGTACCAATCGACACCCGCAGAAACTTCGGCGGACCGACCTCGCGAAGCAAGACACCGTGGTCCAGAAGTCCACTCCATATGCGACGGCGATCGTCGAATTTGCCGAACATCACGAAGTTGGCGTCCGAATCGGCCACCGTAAGTCCCAGGTCCCGCAACCAGTTGACGGTCGCATCACGCTCGGCTTTGATCGCGTCCACTTGCGACAGCATTTCGTCACGCACGCTGAGCGCTGCGCAAGCAGCTGCCTGCGTAAAAGCGGATAGGTGATATGGGAGCCGAACGAGTTTCAGCGCTTCAATGATCGCCGGCGCGCACGCACAGTATCCGACGCGGCCACCCGCGAATTTGAACGCTTTGCTGAGCGTGCGGGTCACGACAAGCCATGGGTGATGGGGCAGCAACGTCACCGCGCTAGGGACGCCGTCGCGCCGGAACTCTGCATAGGCTTCGTCCACGATGACCAGGCCCGGCGCGACGTCGAGTATCGCGCGAATATCATCAAAGGGAAGCGCGGTGCCGGTCGGATTGTTCGGCGACGTCAGCAGAACCACGCTCGGCTGGTGCACGCGAATGCTGGCCATTGCCTGGTTCAGATCCAGCGCGAAATCGTCGGTGCGCGGCAATGCATGAAGGTGCGTGAAGGTCGTTCGACAGTACTCTTCGTACATCGGATACGCGGGCGTAAAGACAAGCGCTGTCCGCCCAGGACCGCCGAATGCTTGGAGAATTTGCTGGATTACTTCGTTCGAACCGTTGGCCGCCCAGACGCTCGACGCGTCGATCGTCAACCTGGTGTCGTGGGTCAGATACGCGGCCAACTGCGCGCGTAATTCGGCAAAGTCAAGGTCGGGATAGCGGTTTGCCTGGTGCGCCGCGTCGGCCACGGCAGCCGCGATGCGCTCGACCAGCACCCGCGACGGTGGATACGGATTCTCGTTGACGTTCAGGCAAACCGGCACGTCGAGCTGCGGTGCCCCGTATGCGTGCTGCAGCTTGAGGTCCTCCCTGAGTGGCAAATCGGACAAGGACACTTCCTTCCACGGTTGTTGCATCGAAGACACTCCTTAATTTATCGATCGATCAGCGCAGCACGGTTTCAAGGCGGCCAAAAACAAAAAAGGCGCCAGAGGCGCCTTTTTTGTTGTCCCGATCGGTAAAGCTCCCGATTCAATGACTAGATGCGAAACGAACCACGGCGCAACAAAGGGCGTCCGTGGTGATGGTGCAAATAGGTCGAAGCGTTTCGAATGTTCATGCGCTTGATCATGACATACGCTAGTGCGAATGAAAAGCATGCATTGCCATCAACTCGGAGGAGGATGTCCGACGCACGGAAAGCGGATGCCGCCTTTTAGGCGGTTGAAGCAACATGGCCCCTTCTGCCCGGCCGAGTGAAAGACGGTCACGGTTGGGGGCTTACGGTGATCGTACCTTTCGTGTGAAATCTTGCGGCCTGCCCGCATATCAATTCCGATCTGGGCTGCGATGCGCTGGCGATTGACGTTCCGCACCAGTCGCTCAACTCATGCGTGCATGACCGATACGTTGGGCCGATGCGGACGCGAGTAACCCGGAGGTAACCATCTCGCATCCAGGCGGCCAGCTCACGGCTGATCACAAATTTGTGCAGCAGTCCACTCTGCGACGGGAGGCCCAGCGTTTCATGATTTGAGCCGCACTCGCAAGTTGGATTGCCAGATCGATTAAGCGAGGCTATTCGCGGTGAGATGCAAAACCTGCGCGGGCGCAGCCCTGAAGGTCGGACTGTGCGCATCGGCGGCAATCATGTGAGGCGTCACGTCGTGCGCCGCCAACGCCTCAGTCGAGGCCCAGCGTTCAATCAAGACAAATCTGTCTTCGTCACCGACAACGGCGTGCAGATCATACTGAAGACAGCCTGGCTCTGAACGCACGATCGGCGCGAGCCTTTCAAAGGCCGCGATTTGCTCGTCGCCTTTTCCAGGAATCGTTTGAATTGAGATAACAAGCATCACTTCGCGTTCGCTATTTCGGCTGTGGTGATTTTCTTTGGTCACGGAGACTCCATACTCTTGTCATACCGACGAAAGACGATCAGCCGCAGAAGCGAAAGGCCCCGTCCTATGCCGGCGGGGCCCTTGATGTTATGCAACAGCGAAAATTACCGCGTGCGCATCGAGGACGACCCACCATTGCTAATGGGCGTCGTTGTGATGATGGTCACGAAAGGGATCAGATCGCGTTGCATAGATCTACCGTAACTCACTGGTCAGAGGCGAGTCAAGTACCGACCCGAGCGCATCTCACAAACGCTCTTCGAACGGCGGTTTGAGGCTGGGGTGTCGCAGTTGCGCGGGGGCTCGCATCGCCGGTCGGATTCGTCGGACACCGGGGCGCTGAGCCTTTGCCGCCCTTCCCTCAGCAGTGTTTTTTCTTTGCCGCCGCCGTCGGCCACAGCACCTGGCCAGCGGCATCGAGGATCACTGGCTCGCGGCCGCACATCCACGCGCCGTGCACCACCAGCTTGCCGTGCGTGTCGATCATACCGATGTTGTCCTTGGCCACCACGACGGCGCGCCCTTCCGAGAAGCTCTCCGCACGATCAAACGCAGGCGGAATGGCAACCTTGCCCTGGCGGTCTAGGTAACCCGTTCGCGTGCGGGGTTCGTAGTCATCCGCGCTTGGCTTCTTGGCTTGCTTTCGACCCACCGGCGCGCGTGGAGCGAACTGCTCGAATGTGGCAAAGCCATCGGACATGGGCCCGATTTCCTTGTACGGATAACGCCCCAGCACGTTGCCGTGCGAATCCGCCAGGGCAAGCTCCTCTCCTACCCTTCGGCTGGCGCCGCGCGGCGTGAAAGTGACCACCCCTTCCGAGAACGCGGCATACGACGGCAACTGGCCCGGAATGCGCACGCGCTCCTTGAAGTCGAAGCCGTAGAACACGGTGGTCTCGTTGTCCTCATACGCATGCTCCGTATGCGGCCACCACCACTGCGAAGGCTCCTCCTGGCCACTCGCAATCGGCTGCGGTGCGCTGGCTGTGGACTGCCGCCCCTGGATGTCAAACGCCACAAGGTCTGCACCACGGCTCTTCAGTTGATAGGGACGATTGCTCAAATCTGATAGTTCAACTTGTGCCAGCGGTGCCGACCACTCCCCGTGCGCATCGAGCAGGCCGTACAGCGTCGGTCCCGTCAGCACATACGAATCGCCTGCCGCCTGGATGTCCTTGTATTGAGCAGGCAGCAGTAGCTTGCCGTCCGGCGCCATCAGCCCCTTGAGCACACCATCCTTGGTCAAGCGCAGCACGCCATGTTCGGCGTCGTAGTCAATGGCGCTGTAGGCGGGCACCGCCAGCTCCTGACCCTGCGGGCTGAACCAGCCATAGAGACTCTCGGTGGAGTCACCCAGCTTGAAGTAGGTGGTGCTTCGCCAGCCGACGAGGCGATCCCCCTCATCAACAACGGCGTCGAACTGCCCATCAAAGCGCGGTGGCACAACCCACTCGCCACGGTCGTTGATAAGCCCCCAATGCTGACCATCCGATGCCTGCGCCGAGGCCACGCCTTCATGAAAATCACCGTAACCTGCAAGCACCGGCAGCTTCACGCGGGTCGTCTGCCCGGTGACCATGTCGAAGCGGATGTACTGAACGTCGCCATCGCCACGGAGGTCCCCCATGTAGACGCCCGGCGCAACACGCTTGAACTGCCAGCCCTCCTCCGGCAACGCGTGGCTCTTGCCATTGCGCTCCAGCAGTACCCATTGCTTACCGTCTAAGGCAAATGCGACCCCATCCTTAAACGTCGACAAGCGGCGATACCGGGGCTGGACAAGCCACTGGCCGCGGCCGTCAATGGCACCCCAGCCGTTTTCCGTTGATACCACCAGCGGCCCTTCCACCGGTTTGCCACCCGATGCATAGCGGTAGTCGAGCAGGCTGCTCTCATACTTCCACTGGGGATTGGTTACCACCTTGCCATCGCGGGTGATAACGCGGACTTTCTCGAAGTCCTTGATGATCACGGCCAGCGGCAGCGCGCCCTGCTGCTCGCGGGCCGCATGCGTGTTGCCAGATGGGATCAGGAACACGTCGTCGTCCTGGCCCGTCAGCGCTTGATCGCCTTGCATCGAGGCATCGTCGCTGGAGACCGTGCGGCGGCCCGCCGTATCGAAAATGTCGAACTGCACGGCAGCGCCCTTAGCCTTCTCGGCGCCATCGTCTTGTCCGTCTTCCGATGGGCGCCGTATCAGCATCAGATGCGTGCCGGAGGCGTAGGCCGTCGGCTCGGCAATACGGCTGTGAAGCATGCCTGCCTTGGCGTGGAACGCCCAGCTCTGGCCACAGCCCTTCACCGCGCCCCATTGCTTTGGCTCCATCGGAAACTCGATGCTCACCTCTTCTAGCGTCCGGCAAGTCTCTGCGGACACGAGCACATTGCCGTCCCGGCCGATGATGTCGAGGCCTCCGTGGTCCGGGTACTCGGCAAAGTAGCCACCCCATGGCTGCCGATAGATGCGCTGGTAGCGCGCCGGCTGCACGAAATGGCCCTGCCGATCGATCAGCCCCGACAGCGTCGCGGTATCCGCCTTGTCATTGGCGGCGTCCTTGGCCGGCCGCGCAATCGCCAAGCCACTCTGGAACACCCCCAACTCCGCAAAGCGTGCGGGCACGACCCAGTGCCCCTGTTCGTCTACAGCGCCCCAAAGGCTGCCGTCACCGTTCGACTGGTCCTGCGTTGCCAGCCAGAGCCCATCGCCGTCTCCGATATCGTTGAAGTACGGTGCCAACTGTTTCGGGGCCGGCATACGCTCTCCACCACGCCGCCAGAGATAACGCGCACCGTCGCGCTCGGCCTTGTACAGCCCCCACGCATTCGGAAACTCATCCACCTGCAGACCCGCTTCGAAGCGCTTGAGCACCTGCCCGCGCTGGTCAATCAGCAGGCTGTTGCGGTACGACTCGCTCACCATGGCGGTGTCTGCCTGGAAAGGCCCCACCGTCTGATAGCTGGGCGCGATCACCCATTGCCCGGTGCGGTCGATGTAGCCCGATTTGCCGTCTCCTGACCGCGTGGCGGCAGCCAGGCCATGGGAGAAATTCCCCACCGACTCAAAGGCGGGCGCAATCACCACGTCCCCGCTCTTGTTGACGAAGCCCCACAGCTTGCCCACCTGAACGGCGGCCAACCCTTCTGAAAAATCTTCGGCATCGTCAAAGCGCGGTTCGCCCACCAACTTGCCAGACTTGTCCATGAAGCCCCAGGCGCCGCCAATCAAGTAGCGGGTCATGCCTTCATGCACTGCGCACAGATTCTGGATGGCGGAGTGCTCACCCAAAGGCGTTTCGCAGGATGTGGCGTGCGCTGCGCTGCTCGTCAACGCCAGACAGGACAACGAGGTCAGCGCGATGCGCGTGGCCCATTCCGGCAGTTTGTTTCGACGCGTTGATGAGGGATGTGAGAAGGCCATATGCATGCGTGTACCGGGACTGAACCGAGACAGGGAGAATTCTAGTTAGCGGGATCGCAACAGCAGCAAGCTCAGGGCAAGCTGTCGCGCCATACCGCGCGGATAGCCAGCAGCATGGCCTCGGGCGTGCTCTCCTGCGCCAAGCGCTCTGCCGTCAACCGAGAGAGCAGCGCGGCCTGCGCATCGTCGTCGGGCGTGTCTGCCGGTGCCGCGTTGGCCTTCAGACGAGTCAGCGTCCGGCACAGTTGGCCGGCCAAAGTCGCCTTGCCCCGCGCGCCCCAGCGCAGATCCCAGGTCGAATCGCGGCTATCTGCATCGCCGGCATGCTGAACAGCCGTGGTCGCATCGATGACCGACGTGGGCTTTGTGAGCAGCACCTTGCCGTCGTCATCGCGCCAGTCCACGGACATGGGCAGCGCCAAGCCGCTGGCGCAATCCACCCGGATTGTCACGGACGCACGACGCATGTTCACGACGCGCGATTCGTCCTTGGGGCTCAACTCGGGAAGCTCCATAAAACGCGCTGGCCGAACGTACTCCAGGACATCGCCAGGCAGCACGCGCACCGAGCCGATGTCGCTGGGCGTCGCTTGCTGCGAGTACGCGCTGAGCTGGCGCTCGATGTCGGCCCCATTCGGGGCCGCCAAGCTTGGCGTTGCAGCGGCGGGGCCGATTACAGACTGCCGCCATTGCGCCCACTGCTGGCGCACGCGACCAAACACCGTCTCGGCCGTGGCCGGCGGGCGTTGGTGCGGAGCATTCACGACGTAGTGCGGCCGGGCCCGGCCCATCAAGGCATCGCTTTCGGCGGCTAGGTCGGTGATGATGGGCTTGGACGACAGCAGCGGCTGCACCGTGCGCGCCGAGTGCGCACGGTGCTTCTTCAAACCGGTGTCTGATGCGGCAGCGCAGGCGAGCAGGATTTCGTCACGCTGGGGCCAGGGCTTGGTCTGACTATCTGCCAACTGCCGCTGCAGACTCTCGACCCAGTCCTGCGGTTTGAAGGAGCGTGATGCGATGACTTTGCCATCGCCGTCCAGCAACTGGACATCGGTCGTGACGTAGAAGCCCAGGTTGCAATCAATCAGCCGCCGCTCATAGTTGTACCAACCGCGGCTGGATTCTTCTTCCGACCAGGTCTCGCCCGAGTAGCGGGGATAGCGCGTGGCCGATGCCAACAGGCCATCGGGCCGCCAGCTCAGCGCACGCAAATCCACGGCATGTGCCGTGTCTCGTGCGTACATCGGAAAGTAAAGCCAATCCGTTTCATCGGCTTGCGCGGTGGTCATGCATGCCAGTACGGCAAGACCACACGCAGCCAGACGTCGTAGGACGGTTGTCACATTCGGCATCGTTGCTCTATCTCTTCGTTATCCCGTGCGGATGACCCGCGCCCGTCATCGCCCGCGCGTTCGACCGCGAGAATAACGTGCGCCCTGCGAGAAAGAGATTAACGATTCGAAACCTGCGCCACATGGACCTACAAGCAATTGCGAACACCGAAGAGCTCGACAATAGACTGCCTGTTCGTACACCGGCATCCGTTGATGCCACTGCCAGTTGATTCAAGAATGACGCCCAATCTTGCTTCGATTTGATTCAGGGCTGCGCACAACGCTGGCAGCCGCGCCTTCGCAGCGGGCGTGAACTGTGGCTTGTTTTTTGATCCTCCAAACAATCTCACACCCAGTCCTAGCTTAAGTTGGCGGACCCGGCGGATTATCGCACCCGGCGTAACGGTTATCCCATAGGCGGCAGCAGCCTCGAGCTCAGGGGCTGGCGCTCAATTCGCGAACACCATGCCATCGTGATCGAACTGGAGCTGGCTTGCTACAGTGGGATATACGGGACGTCCACGAGCTTCGGTAAGCGGCCTTCTCCCTCGAATCGGGGTGGGCATCCCGTAGCCGCATTCTCACTCCATCCAGTAGCACTGGCGCCTTGCACGCTCTACGCCCATTCCTGCTAATTCAGCACACGACCCTCACGGCCGATGATGCCAATGTCAACGTACTGCGAGCCCTCAAACTGAGACAGGCCGTATTTCAGCTCAAAGCCGCCCAGATCGAAGGAGCCGCGCGTCTGCAATGCGGTACGTACTGCGTCACCCGTCACCGGGCCAGAGATCTTGCGTAGCACTTCCACAAACAGCCTCGCCGACACATAGCCCTCCAGGGCGGTCGTCGACTTCGCCAAGTCGGGGCGACCCACTGCGATCATGTCGGCCGCAAAGGTCCGCGTGAGCTTCGTATCGTGCTTGTCGAGCGCCGGCATGACTTCAGCTACGCAAACACCCCGAGCCAGATCTGCGCTTGATGCGCGCACGAGTTCGTCAGCTGACAACGCCGAGTTGGTTGTCACCAGTGCAGTGCCGCCACGTTCACGATATGTCTTCAGGAAGCCACCAACATTGACGCTGTCCGAGAACATCAGGATCACGTCAACGTTCGCATTCAGCACCGTCTCCGCAATCTTGTTCAGCGACGAAGCATCCATCGCCTTTGTTTCGAGTGGAACGGTCAGGACCGGCTTGATACCAAGTGGCTGCATCGCAGCCGTACTTTTATCTCGCCCGTCCTCGCCAAATGCATCCCTCTGATACAACACGGCAACACGCTTGCCACCCACGGTAACGCTTTGCCGAACCATCCGCTCCGCCTCGGCCTTCACGCCCGCGCGAATGTAGAACACCCATCGGTTCTCTGGGCGCTGGCGGAGTTGCGTTGCTGACACAATGGCGCCAATAACTGGGGTATGAGCGGCATCTAGAACACCGCTTTTGATGAGGGCCTCGGTTCGGGAGGAGCCGTAATAGTTCAGCAAGGCTGCCGGATGCTGCTGACGTACGACCTCCGCGGCACGCTGCGAGGCGGTATCTATATTGCTTGAGCCGTTGATCGTCACGACTTTGATGGTATGTCCGTTCACACCGCCAGCCTCGTTGACACGACGCAGATACAGCTCAGCCGCCTCTGCTGTAGCACGCGTTGACGGCGCCATCGAACCCTCCAGCGGCAACACTTGAGCGACGGTGACGACATCCGCGCCAGCGTGACCGGAAAGGAGCGCAGCAACCAAAGCCCCCAGCGAGCCAATGCGTTTGATCGTCATATCAGGTGAACCATGCGCGTTCGTGACGTATACCTTTCCATCGTGAGCGGGCACACGCTCGAAACCAAGCGTGAACTGTCGGGACGCGACATCACGGTCAACCGCAGACGCAGCTCGATCGAACCGGCCATCGGGCATATCAGGGTTGACGGTAAGCGTGACCGGAATTGGCTCCAGGGTGCCCTGGGCTATGCGGTGCACGCGGAGTTGTGCGGCGCCGGCCATAACTTGCACGTGATCCTCACGAACGAAAAACGTGCGGAACCGATATGCTCAAAGATCGCTGGCATCGTTAGCTCGGCGGTGCAGGTAGGCGCGCACCGGTTCAAGTTTCACGAGCGCCGGCATCTGTGCCAAGGCCTGCAGGGCTGTGTTCCACGGATATGCCAGCTGGCCGAGCCAGTCATCGAAGATTGCCTGCGTGGTGTCAGGCGGTAGCACTTCCATGGCATCGATCACGATGTCCAGCGTTTGTACGCGCCACCCCCGTTCCTGCAGGGTGAATGTCCATACGTAGCTGCCGCAGCCAACGCGCACGTTGCCATCAACCTTGTTGGACATCCCGACGAGCCAGTCGCACTCATAGCGCGTTGTGTCACGAGCGGGGCGCGAATTTGTCAGGCAGAACGTGTAGACATTGTCGTAGGTCTGCCCGAAACGCCTGACAAGCACATCGGCGATGGCGGCCAGGCCTTCGCTGCGCGCGGGGAAACTGATGGCCTCCGACTTGACCGTCATCTGGAGTGTCGCGTCCGCTGCGAATGCATGCGGCATCAGGTGCGGGCGGTTCTCATCCTTTGCGCGCACATAAGTTCGGATCAAGGCCTCGGGATCAAGAGATGTCGGCATCTGCGGTGTCGTGAGTGTGTTCATGAACAGTATTGCAAGGCACTGATGGGACGAGTGCAGTCAGATTGTGATGCAAGCACTTGCCGATGGATTGGCGACCACGCGCGGGAGATCGCCTTCGACCAAAGACGCTACAACCGACAGCAGCGGTTGCGGCGTCTACCACAATCCATTGCGGACCTTCTTTCTTCTATGCAACCCACAACGCCCAAGGCTCACGGCGCGACGGCTGGGTCTGTTAGCAGCTCTTAGCGGGCTGTTCCACCTGAATAGCAACGCTGCGTCTCGCCAACCGATAACCCTCGCCCCGCACCGTCTGAATCAGGCCATCACAAGCAGTCCCGGCAAGGGCCACGCGCAGTTTTCGGATATGAACGTCGACCGTGCGCTCGCCGACGTACGCACTCCCGCCCCACACCCGGTCAAGCAACTTAGCGCGCGAATGCAGATGCTGAGGGTGCGTGGCCAAAAAGTGCAGTAGACGGAATTCCAATGGACTGACTGGAATTGGGCGCTGGCCAGACGGCGTCTCAGCAGTCACCCTCAGCGTGAGGGGGTCCAGTCTTAAGTCATTCAACCGAACACTGTTATCGACATGCTGTGTCGGACATCGACGCAGTATCGAACGAATACGCGCATGAAGCTCGGCAGGATCACATGGGTCGACGACATAGTCGTCGGCCCCAGCATTCAATGCTGAGATCTTGGCCGGGATACTACTGTGACGAGAGACTACGATAACGGGCAATCGCCGCAGGTGTGCATCAGAGCGCAGTGCCAGTAATTGGTCAATCGCTTGCTGTGACTGCGGCCAATCCCACTCCATCAGCATCATGTGTAGGCATGACTTGTACACCATGGCCTGAACCTGCTCAACCCCAACTGCGTACTGAACGCGATGTCCAGCGTCTCTCAGTACGAAGGACAGCCGGTCGCGCTGCGCCTGATCTTGAACCATCAATAAGATCTCATTGCCCATGGATACTGCTACTTTCTATCGCTCCGTCCCAGATCTACTGGCGTACCAGCCCCCGTTTTGCTTGCAGTGCACACCTCTTCGGTACGAGCGCGTCAAGACGCACGTTTTTTTTCAAGGGGCAGATCGTAGCGCCCTCAATAGAGTTCTTGTGCCTAGCAAACGGCAGTTGAGAGACTAAAGCAGCATCGTTTCTTTTGCCACCGAATTATTTCGATCGATCAACATCGACTTTATCGATGGCGGAGACTTACGTTATCGATTTATCTATTCTTTATTCAATCTTATAGGAACGTATCACGGCGTATGTTTTAACAATTGATAATCAGGCATTTCATCTGCCTGACATCCGGTTTTGGCGAAATGCGGCTGAAATTCCATTGCATATACGCAATCAGCCAATCACTCTCGCGCCCAACCGCCCTCACCATGAACCACGCCCTGAGCCCCCTCATGCACACCAAGATGCATGAGGCCTCTCGCCGATGCATCTACGCTCGACTCCTCACACGACATGACCTGCCTGCGTTGCTCAAGCTGGAGCACGACAAGTGGGACACCGATCAGGCGGCCTCGCAGATCGAATTGGAAGAGCGCATCGCAGCCTGCCCTGACCTTGCGCTGGGTGCCTTCTGTGCCCAGACGGGACAATTGCTTGCGTCTCTTTTCCTGAAGCCAGTAGCGCATGACTTCCATCGTCACGTCCGAACTTGGCGAGACTGTACGTTGCTACCCGCCCCTCAGGAGACAACAACACTTTTCGGTATCAGCCTGACCAGCCGCCGCGGCGACGGCGTTGACGCGCTGCTGGCATTCTTCTGGCCTTATGCGCTTAAGTGCGGCTGGCGCCATGTCTATCTTGGGTCTCCCATTCCCGGATTGGGCCAATGGCGGCAACAACATCCGCAGGGTCCAATCGAAGCGTACGTGGGCGCGCGACGCTCCGGCATGCCGCTCGATCCGCAATTGCGCTACTACCGTGGGCGAGGCTTCACGAAGATCGTCGACGTCAAGCCCAACTACTTCCCCCACAAACGCTCGCTCGACTATGGTGTGCTCTTGCGCGGCACCATTCCGCTCTCAAGCCTGTGCCCGCTTTGGCGGGTGATGCCGTTGCAGACGATCAAACGCGTCACGCGCCATCTGGCGTGCCTGCTGTAGGAGGAGCCATGTCGTCAACAGTGACGCACCATGGGCATCGGCAACCAAGCTGGCATGACGATCTGCCCAGTCTTCTCTTCCTCGCCACCGTGCTGCTCAATACGGCGTTAATCGCGGTAACGTCGTCTCCTTGGCTGCACGTATTGCTGGCGCTTTCCCAAGCGCTATTTCTGGCGGGTTGCCAAGAGGCAAAGCATATGGCCGTACATCGCACGTTCCTATCGCACCATGGCGCGAATGACGCGATCGGCATCGTTTGCGCTGCATTGTTCGGCGTGAACTTCATCGCGTATCGCTACTTTCATCTCCGCCATCATCACGCTACCTGCACCAATGCAGACCCCGAGGGCCGGCTTTATGTGCTGAGCTGGAAGACACGCTGGATCTGGTTGCTTGCACCGCTTGAGGTGCCTTGGGTTGCCTATCATCAGAATCGGGTTGGCTGGACGATGGTGCCGCCGTCACGATATTGGCAGCGAACCATGGCGCTTGCCTGGATGGTCATATTCATCGTTGCCATCGGCTTCGGTGCCTGGCAGTCGGCTGCGGTCAGACAGCTGCTCCTGTGGGCATATGTTGTGCCTGTGACCGTGCTGTCATGGTTCGACTTCGTGCTGACGCAGGCCGAACACTATGGTGTTCCGGTCACAGCCACCGCCCCTCGACGCGATCCAGGCGCGATCACGCAAGACATCTTGCTTCCGCCTGCCCTGGGATGGATGACCTTACACCGTTCGCTGCATCGGGTGCATCACTGCTACCCGGCCGCGCGTTGGCATCACACGCCTAGGCTTCTGCACAGCGATCCAACAGCTGCTCCCATGACGTATCTGGCATTCGTTCGCCGCTGGATGGCGGAAGGGCCCCGGCTCTGGTGTCCCTCGGAGACGATGCCGATAGCGACCAACGTGGACACTCCGATGGTGGAAGGTGGGCAGTCGTCGTGAGTTGCTACACGTTCTCACTTGCGCATGCGAAAGATGACGCGCAGTTGCGCGAGCGCATGGCCTCAGATTGGATTGAAGGTGCGACCGCCATTAGCCTGCGCCGTGAGCCTTCCTATTTTTCGGCCAGTCGTCTGCAAGGTGACAAGGTGCAAGTCATCATGGGCCGCGATACCGTGACAAGGCGCGTGGTGGCCGCAGCCGCCCGTAGCATCACGACTGTTGTTCTGAACGGCAGTCCCCAGCGCGCGGCACTTCTTTCTGACATCCGCGTCGATCGCGCCCATCGCGGGCGAGGGCTGGCCACACAGCTGTTCTGTGCACTACGAACACTCGATGCTACCGACCCGTTGCCAACCTACGCGCTCGTCTACGATGACAACGAGCCGGCGCTTCGAAGTCTCACCGCCACGCGTGCCGGCATGCCTCAATGGAAACAGTTTGGCGAGCTGACCGTGTTGGCACTGCGCTTAGGACAACGACGGCCCGAACTGGAACTTGACGGCGTTGAACTACGGCGTGCCGATGCCAATGCGTTGCCCGCGGTCGTTCACTTTCTCAACGCTCACCGGACGCGTAACTGGGCGCCCGTTCTCGACATTGCCGACTTCCAACCGGGAGGTCGTTGCGATACCTTGAAAGCCCGCGATTTCTTCTTGGCAGTGAGAGGCGGACAACTGTGTGCCGTTATGGCTGCCTGGGACCAGTCCTCACTACGGCAGGCGCACGTGGAACGCTACGCGCGCCCATTGGCATGGATGCGTCCTGCCTACAACGCTTACGCATGGCTGCGCGGTCGGCCCCCTCTTCCTGCTCATGGACAGGCGCTCCCTTATCTCTACCTTGCCTTCATTGCTGTCGAGCACAACGATCCCTCTATCTGTGCTGCGCTACTGCGTTACACCCGAAATAGGCTGGCCGATGGTCCGTGGCTCTACGCATTGGCCGCGTTGAACAACGATGATCCGCTGCTGTCGGTATTCAGCGCCTACCCTGCCACCCATTCGGCAGTAAGGCTCTATGAAGTGGATTTCGAGACGGGAGCCGACACTACGGATGCTCCTTCTCCCCACTCGCGCTCGTGCGTGGAGTTTGCCTTGACATGAGCGCAGTCAGCACATCGAAGCCTAAGAGGCGGTACCCGAAACCTGGCATCGAATGCTGACCCTTGGTCGATTTGTCGATCCGCTTTGTTCGCGATATCAAAGGAGGTCTCTTAGGCAACAGGGCCGCTACTTTGTGCTGTGTCATGGCGTTGCACTGCGTCAGTCATCGCCCCTAGGAATGACAGAAAGATGACAACATCCTGAACACAATGCGCGCACCACGCCCAAAACAATCCATGGGTCTGCATCGTTACCATCGCAAGACACCAACCCACCACTGCGGAGCCGCTGACAACGGCAAAACCGGAGGCTTGCCCACGGACATGCGCCAGTGCGAAAAGAACCGCCGATAAGAGCGCGACTTGCGATGGCTCCCACAGCTCCCGCGCTACTGCAATGATCGCCCCCCGATAAATGAGTTCTTCTGACAGCGCATTGACCGCCGATATCGCGATCACCCAAAAACCAAACTTGCCGAAAAAAGCCGGCCAATTTTGAATGTTGCGCAGAGAACCGAACACGAGTGCCAACGTGGCCAGGCCGAAACCAAGTGTCAGCAAGCAGCCGCCCTGCACCCAAGAGACACCATCTACGTGAGGGAGGCCAAAAGCTTCCATTTGGACTGGCGACGCGAGTGCTCCAATACTGAACATTCGCGCGCGCTCCGGGGGAGATAGCTGGTGAGCAAGTACGACGACAATCGCCGCCAGCGCACCGAATGCGATTTGGTAACGCACCTGCCTTCGAATGAACCCCTGGGGGGATTCCCCGGCGGCACCTTCTGTAAGCCGCGCAGGATAGCGCCAAAGTGCCCACGCCGCTGAGGTGACGAGGCAGACAGCAGCAATGATCAGGACAAGAGACAGCATATTGATGGGGATCGTCGCTCACTGACAGCAGTGAGTGAAATCGATGGCTGGCCCGGCCAATAGCGGGAGCTGTGCATCAGACCGTCGGGATGAGGAAGCTCTGCTAGGGCTAGGCGAGAGTCGCTCTGGGTATCGATCGGGAGTGAAGTAGCGTTCGACTCCAATGCTGACGTCTCTCAATAGCCTGGGGCTGTGTCACACGCAGAGATCGCTTGCATCAGCACTTCGGTGTGCATGCCACGAACCTGGCAAGCATGGGGTCGAGCAATGGCGCCTGAACACGCATCGTCCGGTGCCTGACGACCTCATCTGCATCGCTGGCCAGTCGCGCCACCACATCCGGCGGCAGGTTCGGGATAACGGCGACGGCGCGGCGGACGACGGTACAGGGATCACCTGCCATCCGTATCACCCATTCGGCCAGACCACGGCCGTGCGCATGCACCACGGCCGCCCGGACGTCAGCCGCGGCGTCCACGGCGAAACCTGTCAACAGGTCGGAGGGACAGCGCGCGTGGCTGGCCACCGCTACCCTCACAACGTGCGCTGGATCATTAGCCAACTGCCGCAATAGCACTTCCGACACGTCTGGAGCGGTCGCTAGCGCCCAGCGCACGCGAGCATCGGAGTGGTCCGCTAGCAAAACCTGCAGCTCAGGCTCGAGCTTGGGGCGCATGGCCACGTCCCAGCCGTGGCTGGCAACCAGATCGACCAGGCGCGCGAGCACGGTATCTGGGTGCAGCGCTTCGCGCCAGACGGTGGCAGGAGCGGGCGCCGGTGTGGAAAAGGCCGAGCGCCGCTGGGCGTCAGCGGCCTTCACGTGAGCGATGACTTCGGCTGAGCTCGGGGTCTCGAAGTCATCGTATTCGTCCTGTTCTTCGTCTTCGCAGCCCTCGGCGCTCGCGGCTTCGACCTTGCACCCGTCCTCTTCGCATTCGAGCAGACCGAGCATTCGGTAGGGCCTAAGGCTGCTCTTCGCATCGAAGTCCAGAGTGGAGTAGTAGCCTTCGAGATCGGAACGATTCAGATCGAACAGGCACGACTTGTCGGCGCCGATGAAGGCCCGTGCGGCAACCTGCCCGCCGCACTCAAAGACCCAGTCGTTGTGATATTGCAGGTTCAGACCTTGCACCAACAGGTCGCGAGCAACATACAGCGTGTACCACGAGAAAACATGGCGGCAGCGCATGGAGCCAAATACGGCCAGCAACCCGCCTCCAAGGTAGTCGTCATACCAGCCGTCGACGATCACATCGCCAGTCACAATCAGGTTGATGTCGTTCACGACGTTGGAGGGCAAACGCAAGTCGCCTTCGTGGATCCACCAGGTCCAGTCCCGCAGATAGACGTCGACGGTACTTGCCCCGCCCGGTGCCACGCGGTGGCACGCTTTGATCAGGTCGCGGCATTCCTCCTTGGATGCGCGGCGGAAACGATATTGCAAGCTAGAAAGATTGATCATGGGACATTCGATGTCATCGCAATACCGTTGGCCATACGCCGTAGCAATTGGAATCCCTTCCCCGACGCGTCCGAGTCCTCCTTTGCGCCACGTCGTCAACACGGTACGGACCAGCGCTTGATGCCCCGGTGTTGTGGGCGGGTCGAATCATCATGGACCGTCAGACTGCACCGTCTCTGCCGATCCATTGGGTAGGTTCAGAAAGACAAAAAGGGATTCGAACAGTGCATCTAGATGTCCAGACGCCGGATCTTCCCGGTAAGTGGCGGAAAGAGGAAGAGGAGCCAGGGTTGCTGCGCTGCGCAGGCGTGTCAGTCGACTTCGCCCTTTTGCACGTGAGATGACGCTTTCCGGTAGCGTGGCGATACCGAAGCCGTCTTCTGCCAGTTGCACCAATGCGGAGATTGAAGAGATGGTGTGAATGCGAGGTGGCTCGACCCCATGCTGGCGAAACAGTTGCAGAAGCTCCTGGTGTGGTTGTGAGCCACGTTGAAACGTCAGGAGGTCGGAGCCCGCAATGTCGCTCAGCTCATAGGCGTGCGTGTCTGAAAAAGAATCGTCCCCAACGAAACACATTTGCATGGGTGGCAGCGCGAATGTTCTGAATTCCTTTTCGGGCACCGCCCCCGCTGCAAAGATGATATCGAGAGCGCCTTTCTTGACGGATTCCATCAAAACCGGCGACGTTTCGATGGTGAGCTGCAACTCAAGGTTAATGTTCCCCTGGCGCACGTGCCTGAGCCAGGAAGAAAGCCAGCTATGGGCGACCGACTCGACAGCGCCCAACCGCAGCACGGTCGGCGTGTCATCGACGCCCCCCATAGCCAGCTTGATCTCGCGGTGCATTCCCAGCAGCTTTACAGACATCGTCAAGAACCGCTGGCCAGCGCTAGTCAGCCGGAACTGCTTGGACCGCCGATCGAGCAGCTTGACGCCAAGCTCGTCTTCCAAGGTGTTGATGCGGTTCGAGAGAGAGGACTGCGTGACATGCAGCTTTTCTGCAGCACGGGTAATGCTCCTGAGGGAGCATGCCCAATAGAAGGCCTCGACGAACTTTAGATTCATATCACCCGACGTGGTAAACCGCTTTTCCCAGGGCTTCGGAGCGCTCTCGGCCGTTCTATCGTCCAGTCGAGAGCGGCCCCGCGATCAGACGTGGTCGCTGCCGTATCCACCACCGCCCGGCGTCTCCACAATGAAGACGTCATCAGCCTCCATCGCCACGGATGCACAGGAGTCGAGATCCTCCGTGACCCCGCTGGCGCGCACCACCCTGTTTCGACCGACGCATCCGGGTGCTCCACCCTGAGCGCCGAAGGCCCCGTGGCTACGCCCGTTGCTCAGGATGGATGCGATCATCGGCTCCAAGAATCGGATTCGGCGATGGCCGCCATTGCCGCCTTTCCAGCGGCCTGCACCGCCGGAACCGTGGCGGATCTCATAGGCGTCAAGGCGAACGGGATAGCGCAACTCGAGCACTTCGGGGTCGGTCAGGCGCGAATTGGTCATATGTGTCTGGACGACACTCGTGCCGTTAAATCCGTGGCCGGCCCCCGATCCACCGGAGATGGTCTCGTAGTACTGGTAGCGCTCGTTGCCGAAGGTGAAATTGTTCATCGTGCATTGGGCGCCAGCCATCACACCGAGGGCACCGTAGAGTGCGTTGGTAATACAGCTGGAGGTTTCCACATTGCCGGCCACAACGGCGGCAGGTGCGCGCGGATTGAGCATGCAGCCTTCCGGAACAATCACCTCGATAGGCTTCAGACAGCCCGCGTTGAGCGGAATCGCGTCATCCACCAGCGTACGGAACACATACAGCACCGCCGCCATGGTGATGGATTTCGGTGCGTTGAAGTTGTTGGGCAATTGCCCGCTTGTTCCCGTAAAGTCGAGTACCGCGCTACGGCGCTGCGCATCTACCTTGACCGACACGCAAATTTGCGCGCCGTTATCCAGCGGGAGCGCGAACTGGCCATCCTTGAGCGCCGTAATAACGCGCCGCACCGACTCTTCAGCATTGTCCTGCACGTGCTGCATGTAGGCGCTAACCGTGTCTCGCCCATAGTGGGCAACCATTGCGCGCAGCTCTTGCACACCCTTCTCATTGGCTGCAATCTGCGCTCGCAAATCCGCCATGTTTTGCGAGGGATTGCGTGACGGATACGTTCCGCTGCTGAGCAGCGCCACCATTTCAGCTTCGCGCAGTCGGCCTTGCTCAACCAACTTGAAGTTATCGATCAGCACGCCCTCTTCCTCAATCGACGTTGAGAATGGAGGGACCGAGCCTGGAGTCACCCCGCCGATATCGGCATGGTGACCACGCGATGCAACATAGAAGCGTGGGCGGGTGTCCTCCTCAAGGAACACGGGCGTGACCACCGTGATATCGGGAAGGTGCGTGCCACCGTGGTATGGGTCGTTTAGCACGAACACATCGCCAGCGTGCATATCGGGGTTACGCGTCATCACCGTCTTGATGGACTCGCTCATCGAACCCAAATGCACAGGAATGTGCGGTGCATTGGCGATCAGGTTGCCCTGCGCATCAAACAGCGCACAGCTAAAGTCCAAGCGCTCCTTGATGTTCACCGAGTAGGCTGTATTCTGCAAACGCAGCCCCATCTGCTCGGCGATGTTCATGAACAGGTTGTTGAAGACCTCCAGCATCACCGGGTCGACATGCGTACCCGCTGCGTGCCCGCTGACGCGCGCGCGCACCCGCCGTAGTTCGAGACAACCTGAACCGCTCAGTTCGGCCCGCCAGCCCGGCTCGACAACCGTGGTGGAGTTGCGCTCGGCAATGACGGCCGGGCCGTCGACTGTTGCCCCGGGGGCCATCTCCTCCCGGATGTACAGGCCCGCATTGCGCCAGCCGGCAGGCTCGATGTCCGGCATACAGTACATCTTCACCTGCGAGCGCGGCGTTGCAGCATGCGAAGTCACTGTGCCGGCCGACGCCTGGGATACGGGCTCGCCAGGCAGCATGCATTCCACATTCACCGCCTCGATCACCAGTTCCCGGTCTGGCATCAGGAAAGCAAAGCGTTGACGGTACGCCGTCTCGAATTGATCGCGCAGCGCGGCAATGGCAAATTGCGCCGGGCTTTGCGGGTCGTAGGAGCATGTGAGTGCCGTGTCGGTGCCGTTATAGCGCACCTGCAGTTGATAGCGGCTACGAATGAGGTCCGGCGCAACACCTTGGGCTTCCAACTCGCAACGTGCTTCTGCTTCAAGCTTGCGTGCCTGCTCGAGGGCGGCGGCAAGCCCTTCTGCATCCAGCGCACGCTCAACAGAAATCTCGCGGAGGGCAATCTGGTCAGCCAAGCCCATCCCATAGGCCGACAGCACCCCGGCAAACGGATGTGCCAGGACATGCGTCATACCCAACGCGTCGGCCACCAAGCAGGCGTGCTGTCCGCCTGCGCCGCCGAAGCACTGCAACGTGTAGGTGCTGACGTCATAGCCGCGCGCCACCGAGATGCGCTTGACCGCATTTGCCATGCTGCCGACGGCGATCTGCAACGCACCGGCTGCCACTTCTTCGGCACACGTCGCGCGCCCCGATGCTGTGGTCATCTCACGCGCCATGGCTTCAAAGCGCTGGACCACGACGCCGCGGTCCAGGGCCTCGTCCGCGGCCGGCCCGAACACCTTGGGGAACCAATCAGGCTGGATACGCCCCAGCATCACGTTCGCATCGGTAGTGGCCAGCGGCCCACCACGACGGTAGCTTGCCGGGCCGGGGTTCGCTCCGGCAGACTCTGGCCCGACACGCAGCCGTGCCCCATCGAATTGAATGACGGAGCCACCACCGGCTGCGACCGTGTGGATGCTCATCATCGGCGCACGCATACGAACGCCAGCCACTTCAGTATCGAACGTACGCTCAAACTCACCAGCATAGTGACTAACGTCCGTGGACGTACCGCCCATGTCGAAGCCGATCACTTTCGGATGGCCCTCAGCCTGCGCAGTACGAACCATACCGACGATGCCGCCGGCCGGCCCCGATAGGATGGCGTCCTTCCCTTGAAAGCGTTGAGCTTCGGTCAATCCGCCCGAGCTTTGCATGAAGAACAGGCGAACGCCCGGCATCTGCTGCGCAACCTGTTCGACATAGCGGCGCAGGATCGGGGACAGGTAAGCATCGACCACGGTCGTATCGCCACGCGGGACGAACTTAACGAGCGGGCTGACTTTGTGGGAAACGGAAATCTGTGTAAAGCCGATCTCACGGGCAATAGCCTCGGCTTGCAACTCGTGCTCGTGATAGCGATAGCCGTGCAGGAACACGATGGCACAGGCGCGCAAGCCACGCTCAAAGGCAGCCTTCAACTGCGCTGTTAGCGCCTCGATGTTCAGCGCCTGCACGGTTGAACCGTACGCGCTCATGCGCTCGTCGGCTTCAATCACCTCTTCGTACAACAGCTCCGGCAAAACGATGTTTCGGTCAAACAGTTGCGGGCGTGCTTGCGTCGCGATGCGAAGCGCGTCGCGGAACCCACGGGTGGTCACAAGCAGCGTGCGATCCCCCTTGCGTTCGAGCAACGCGTTGGTTGCCACCGTTGTCCCCATCTTCACGCACTCCACGCGCTCGGGCGTAATCATCTCGCCCGCCGGCAGCGCGAGCAACCGTCGAATCCCTTCCACAGCCGCGTCGCGATACTGCTCGGGGTTTTCCGACAGCATCTTGAGCGTATGGAAGCCGCCCTCAGGATCACGCCCCACAAGGTCGGTAAACGTGCCGCCCCGGTCGATCCAAAACTGCCAGCGTTTCGATGGGTGATTGGAGTACAGGCTCATATCGATTTCATCCTTCAACAGCAAAGTTATGCAACGCTCAGGCAATCGCGTGTCCCAGTTCCTTGCCCCGTGTTTCGGGCAGTGCGAACACGGTCAGGATCACCGCCAGATAGCAGCCTGCGGATACGACGCCAATGCTCGCGCCGAGTCCATATGTACCGCTGGTCAAGCCGATGATGGCCGGACAGATTGAGCCGACGGCACGGCCAAAGTTGTAGCAGAAGCCCTGCCCTGAGCCACGCACGCTATTTGGGTACAGCTCGGCCAGAAATGCGCCCATGCCCGAGAAAATGCCGGACAGGAAGAAGCCCAGAGGGAAGCCGAGGAAGAACATCGCTCGATCCGTGATTTGGAACTTGGTGTACGCCAGCACCAGGACAATCCCGGCTGCAGCAAACACCGCGAAGCACTTGCGGCGGCCGATGGTGTCGGACAACCATGCGCTGCAGAGGTAGCCGATGAAAGACCCGGTGATCAGGATCAACAAGTAGGAACTGGTGCCCAGCACCGAGAGATGACGCTCGGTCTTCAGGAACGTCGGCAGCCAAGTCGTAACGGAGTAGTAGGCCCCCTGCATACCACTGGCCAAGAGGCTCGCCAGAATCGTCGTGCCCAGCAGGTCCTTGGAGAAGATCTGCATGAAGTTCGAGGATTCCTCGTGCTGCATGCGACGTTGCTTTTCCTGCACGAACACGGGCGACTCCGCCACGTTCCGACGCACATACACGATCAGAAGTGCTGGCAGGATGCCCACCCAGAAGAGCACCTTCCACGCCAGTTCCTGAGGCAGATACGCGTAGGCCATCCAAAATGCAATTGCCGACAGCGCCCAACCAACCGCCCAACTGCTCTGCACGAGACCTGCAGCTTTTCCGCGGTGCCTGGCGGCGATCGTCTCCGAGATCAGCACGCTGCCCACCGCCCACTCTCCGCCCATACCAAGCCCCTGAAGCGTGCGGGTCGCCAGAAGCTGATGAAAATTCTGGGTGAACCCACTCAGGCAGGTGAAGATTGCGAACCAGAACACCGTCCACTGCAAGACGCGGACACGACCATATTTATCGGCCAGGACGCCCGCCGCCCATCCACCGATCGCAGAACTGATCAGCGACGCAGTGGCGATATATCCCGCCTCAGCCTTCGTCATTCCCCAAAGTACGAACAACGTCGGAATGAGGAAGGTGTACACCATGTAATCAAATGCATCGACCGCGTACCCTAGAAAGCCTGCGGTCAACGTCCTACGTTCGGATTGCCCGATTTCCCCGATCCACATTTTCATTTCCTCCACACAGTAGGCACCCTGTCGAATGCCTGATTTATCTTTATTGTTCGACGATGTCTTTGTTCAACATGTCGGTAACCAGCATGCATCCCGGTGAATGGGTGATGCAGAAATCCAGCTTCGCCTGGAGAAGCGCGACTTGCGGCGTGACGCCACACCCCCAGAAAACGGGAATCTCATCTGCGTGGATGTCAACCGCATCGCCATAGTCGGGCGCTGCAAGATCTTGGATGCCAATGCTGTGCGCATGGGCAAGGTGAATCGGTGCCCCATGAACCATGGGCGTGCGGCTTGTGATCTGGACTGCTCGAATAGCGTCAGCTGGCCGCATTGGCCGCATGGAGACCACCATGTTTCCGCCAAATGGGCCGAATGGCGTGGTCTCGATGTTGGTGCGAAACATCGAGACATTCTTCTTCTGCTCCACGTGGCGCAGCTTGATCCCCTCTGCAAGCAGCGCGTGTTCAAACGAGAACGAGCATCCCAGCAGAAAGGTGACCAAGTCCAAGCGCCAGTACGCCGTGATGTCTGGCACCTCGTCGACCATCTCTCCGGATCGCCAGACCCGATAGCTCGGGATATCGGTCCGGATATCGAGATCGGCCCCACACGACGGCAAGGCTGGATTGCCCGCATCCGAAACTGCCAATACCGGACATGGAACCGGGTTGCGCCAGCAATACGCAAGGAAGTCGCTAGCGTGTGCCTTTGGGACGATGACGCAGTTCGTTTGAACGTACTCAGACGCCAAACCGCTTGTGTGGCCGCGCAATCTTCCACTGCGGGCCGCGAGACGCACGTCCAATCCGCTGGACCGCTCGTTCAAGTCATTCAATGAGGTCATAGATCAGTAGTCGGTCGACCGTCGCAATAGAGAAACTTCACTCAGGCCGCCGCACGGGGCGACCCGGTTCGGCACGTATTGTTTGAATGTTTGATGAACAAATCCAATGGGAAATATGCGTATCCTGCAATCGAATTTTTCGATGAGGCAGACGCAAGGCTAGTTCGATGCAAGAATCAAGGGTTTTCCCTGAATTGAAATGCCCACCTCAATCTGATTGGGTGAGTGCTGGCCAACGCGAAAACATCAGCTTTATCGATTGCTCGCGATAACAATTGTTTGGTGGCCAGGCAATAAATGTGTGTGTTGTGCAGCTGCTTGGTGCCCCCCTCCAATGCGCACTCCCGCTTTGTTGATCGATGGGGAAAACGACCAAATACCCCCCGATCAAAAAAAATTGATGGCAAAAAAAATTTTGCCAATTTAATCTAAATAAAGTCAGTCATTCATAACACCGCGTCCTTATGTGGCGAGCCTAGGTGCAGGTCGTTTTTTCCGATAATTTTGGGTGGATTGCATTCATTCGTAACCACAGATAGGAAATGCTTCTATATCACCGGCCAACATCAGGGCATAGCTACAAAGCTTGTCTTCTGCTATCGATTCTTGGAATCAAGTTCGAAAGTGTATTTGTTCAAGCAAATGGCGGGAAAAACATCGTCAATGACGAATATCTGGAATTGAATCCGCGAGGGCAAGTTCCCACGCTTGAGGATGACGGAACGACCATCTGGGGCTCAACGGCGATTCTTGTGTACTTGGCCAGCAAGTTCGACAAGCATCGAACCTGGTTGCCCGCCGATCCTGGCCAGACTGCAGCCGTGATGCAGTGGATGGAGTTTGCGCAGAATGAAGTGAATGGCTTGTTCCTCTCGCGCGCCATCCAAAAGTTCGGATACTCGGGGGACCTTGTCGCTGCGCAGCGCGCTGGCAATGCCGCATTGGATATTCTCGAGGACCGGCTCGGCCGGCATCACTGGCTGGCTTGCGACTGGCCTACCATCGGGGACATCTCATGCTTTCCCTACGCCGCGGTCGCCGATGACAACGGTTTTGATCTACAAGGCAGACCCGCTTTGAATCGCTGGTTCAAACGCATGATTCAACTGAGAGGCTTCTTTCCTATGCCGGGTATGGAGCCGCTTGTCGCCAGATTGACTGAAGAACGGAAGCTGACTGCCTCGGTCAGCGCCACCAACTTCTAAAACCGCTTTACGACCATCCCGGCGCCGCCCGCCTCCTTGTTCTCTCTCCACGAGATTGGCGCCGGGCTTTTTTTGAATCACGACACGCCGGCCGCAAGACTGGCGTTCTGGTGAAGCGCATCCATTGAGGCGCGGCGCTTCTACGTCGCCCTTGGGATCTCATAAACCGCCTCCCCCCAATTTCATTGCACGCTGATCCAAGACTTTGGACATTGGCGACCGCCGACCCATGAAGCTAACCGCTATCCTTTGTTCCGCGGCGATGGCGCTCGCCGCTACTGTTGAGGCCGCAGTCGCGGCGCAGCCCACGGCAAGTGATAAGCCAACACACTGGCGCATGGCAACCGAATACCCCGCAAACACAATGCCCGGCGAAGGATTGGCGGAGTTTGCCAAGGAAGTGAAAACCCGCACGGCCGGCACCCTGGACATCGTGGCATCCTATGACGGCTCCGCAGGTATCCCCGCTCCTGAAATACCGTTGGCTGTACGCGATGGGCGCCTGGAGGCTGGCGACGCCTACGGAGGGGCATTGGCAGAGTTGAATCCGATCTTCTCACTGTCTTCCCTGCCATTCGTGACCAACGAGGTCAAGGACGCGCAGCGGCTGGCAGACCTCGCGCGCCCGCTCTATGTCGAGGCGTTCGAGCAACTCGGCCAGCATCTCCTCTATGTGACTCCCTGGCCGGCATCGGGGCTCTGGTCGGCCAAACCGATCGCCAGCGCTGATGTGCTGCGGACGCTTTCCATCCGCACGTACGACGCTACGTCGGCCAAGGTCATGCAGACAGTTGGCGCCCGGGCGGAAGCCTTGTCATTTGCGGAGGTGCCGGCTCGCTTGGGAAACGGCTCCATCAATGCCGTGCTGTCATCAGGTGACGGTGCGGCCGGTCAAAAGCTGCTGAAATGGTTGCCGTACTTCACGACCATCGAGTACGCAATGCCACTGTCGTTCGCCACAGTCAACGAGAAGGCATACGCGGCTCTGTCACCCAAGCAAAGGCGCGCGGTCGACCAGGCAGCCGAAATCACTGAATTCCGACAATGGCTGCGGCTACAGCATCGCGCCGCCCAGCACCGCCAGCACTTGCAAGATCTGCACATAGCCGTGGACGAGCCGTCGGCTCCGCTGCGCGCGTCGCTGCAGATCGCGGCCCAGCAGGCCATTGTCGAATGGGAGCGTGTGGCTGGCCCCGAGGCGACCGCAATGCTTGAACAATTTAGGCACCGGACCACCCCGTGAGTGCGATTGCCTTCGGATCAGGCGGGCCTATTCTGCACACCATTGGTGCGGACCACGGGCGATAAAAAATCCCTAACGCCACCGAGCAATTTTTTTTGCGCCAACACGCTGTCAAGTTGCACGCCAGCCCGACGATGAGAAAGATCAGAGCACGCGCCGACCCTCATCGTGCAGCCCGAAGACCTTTGGAGAATGCAATTGAACAGACTCAGCTTCCGTCAGAAACTCTGGCTGCCTCTCGTGTTCAGTTTGATCGCGTTGACATTGCTGTCGGTCTTCAACGCCTATCAGACACGCGAGATCCGCATGGATGAGCGCAAGAATAATCTTGTCAGCGTGACCACTGAGGCCTTCAGCATCATTAAGCAATATGGTGATCTCGCACGCAGTGGATCCCTGAGCGACGAGGAGGCTCGCAAACAGGCGCTCGATCGCATCCGCGGGTTGCGCTACGACAAGGATGGCTACTTCACCATCACGTCGTCGCAAGAGGTCGTGATCATGCATCCGATTGCACCCGATCTGAACGGCAAGAAGCGGACCGATTTCAAGGATGTTCAAGGTAACGCTCTGTATGTGGACATCTCGAATGCCGGCAAGCAGCCCGACGGAGGTTTTATTCGGTACGTCTGGCCGCACGTAGGAAGTACCGAGCCGGCTCCGAAGCTCGCCTATGTCCTGCAATACCAACCGTGGGACTGGAACCTGACGACAGGCGTCTACATTGACGACATCAACACAGCGTTCATGCACTCGCTGTACGGAATTGCGGGACTGTTGGCAGCAGTCGTGATTTCCATGGTCATCCTGACAAGCTTGGTGACCCGCAACCTGCAGCGCACGCTGGGTGGCGACCCAGCCTATGCGGCGGACGTCGCCAACCGCATCGCTGGCGGCGACTTGACGGTGCCAATCACAACGCACCCGGATGACCGCAACAGCCTGCTCTACGCCATGAACCGGATGCGTGCCGCATTGGTGGAGATGATCGGTCGCATTAAAGATGCATCCGATACGATCGGTACGGCCACGCGAGAAATCGCGAGTGGTAACCTGGACCTGTCATCACGCACGGAGCAGCAGGCGAGCTCGTTGGAAGAAACGGCTTCGGCAATGGAGCAACTCATGTCTGCCGTGCAGCAAAACGCCGACAACGCCAATCAGGCAAATCAGCTCGCTGTATCAGCTTCGGATGTGGCGGTCCGCGGCGGTGAAGTGGTGACACGCGTGGTGGAGACGATGAGCTCGATCAACGCCTCCTCACACAAAATTGTCGACATCATCGGGGTGATCGACGGCATTGCGTTCCAGACCAACATCCTCGCGTTGAACGCGGCAGTAGAGGCCGCCCGCGCCGGTGAACAAGGCCGCGGATTCGCCGTCGTAGCAGGTGAAGTGCGCAGCTTGGCGCAACGCAGCGCCGCTGCGGCCAAAGAAATCAAAGCCCTCATTGACGATTCCGTGGCCAATGTGAATGCCGGCAGTACGCTTGTCGATGAAGCTGGCACGACCATGCGCCAAGTCGTCACCAGCGTAAGGCGGGTCACGGACATCGTTGGAGAGATCACAGCGGCCAGTCAGGAACAGCGTTCGGGCATCGAAGAGGTCAGTCACGCCGTTACGCAACTGGATGATGCGACGCAACAGAATGCGGCCCTGGTAGAACAAGCCGCGGCAGCCGCACAGTCACTGGAGGAGCAAGCACAGGAACTGCTGGCGATTGTTGGAGAGTTCCGGCTTCAAGCCTGAGACTGCTCGATGCAACCACTGCACAGCGAGATGCAGCGGATTTTCGCCAACCCCTGTCAGTTCTCTAGCGGCTTGCAAATTCCGCAGCTACAAACATCAAATCATGGATACCAGACTACGCGAATTGGGCATCGAACTCCCTCCGCTCCTTCCGACACCGGGCAGTTTTCTGCCTTACATCATTCGTGGCAACTCTCTCTATCTATCTGGGAAAGGCGCACCTCGCCGGCAGTTGCATTCTGATCAAGCGGTGCCCAAGGTGGGAAGAGAGGTCAGCACCTCTGAGGCAAGTGCTCATGCCAGAGAAATTGGCATCTATCTCCTAGCGCTGATGAAGGACGCGCTGGGCAGCCTGGATCGCGTAGAACGGGTCATCAAGGTGCAGGGGATGGTCAACGCGGTGGAAGACTTTACCGAGCACACAGAAGTGATCAATGGCTGCTCTGACCTGCTGGTTGAGGTTTTCGGCCTCCGAGGCGAACACACTCGCTCTGCGGTAGGGGTCAATTCCTTACCCAAAGGTTTTGCCGTGGAAATTGAAGCAATGGTGGAGATACGCAGCGCTTAGCAGATTCCCGGCGATTCATCCCGCTGAGCGTCTCCAGACGAGGAGACACGGAGCGCCGGCGCTGCTCAGGAACGCCAAGGTGCCGCGACCAGCGAATGCGGCCATCGTGCCTCAACTCGTGTGATCGTCGGTATCGCGCTTAGACGCGGATGCCAGCGACAGGAACCCTCACCGCTGCGGAACCGTGAATGTTACGGTACTGCTGTCGAGCACCTGATGCTGGGCGTCAGCAAGGTCTATCCGCAACGTCCTTGGCTTCGGGGAATTGATTCCCTCAGTGGAACGCGGACGATACTATCTAAGATCAGCAGAAGGAAGGACGCTCGAAATGAATCTCCGGTTCTTGGAAACCTTTGTTTGGGTAGTGAGACTGCGTAGCTTTAGGTTGACGGCAGAAAAACTGTTTACTACGCAGGCATCTGTTTCTTCGCGCATTGCGGCACTTGAGGAGGAACTAGGCGTACGCTTGTTTGACCGCGACGCGCGTGGTGTGAAACTCACGCCGGACGGACACAAAGTCCTCGAATACGCTGAGCGCATGGTGACTACGCTTCACGAATTGCAGGCGGCCGTTACGCAACACACCGGATTCGAGGGCCGCGTTCGGATAGGCGCCATGGATAGCGTGATACACACTTGGCTTAGCCCCTTAATTTCGCGGACTGTAGAGCAATTTCCCGCTTTAGAGATCGAGTTGGTGACAGACAGCGCCACGCACTTGGTAGAGCAACTAAAGAAAGGGACCTTAGATATTGTCTTTCAGACCGAAATCTTGCGACAAGAGAGTATCCGCAATGTCGAATTAGCGAGATATCCCATTCGATGGGTCGTGGCGAGCAACTCTCGGCTGGATCGTCCTTATGCGTCATTGAAGGATTTGGCACAAGAGCGGCTAATCACGTTTGTCAGCAATTCTCGTCCGCACCAAGATTTATTGAATCTATTGCACTTGAACGGCATTGAGTCACCGCGCATCAATTGCGTCAACTCCATAGCGGCGATGACGAGGCTTGTGGATGATGGATTCGGTGTTGGCGCACTACCCACAGTATTGGTACGGGATAAAATCGACTGCGGGACACTGACTGTGCTCGACATCGAACCGCCATTACCCGCACTTCCAATCGTCGCCTCATGGCGAATTGGGGCAGGCCTGCAGGCACACGAGACTATCGTGGAGTTGGCGCGCAGCATGGTGTGCGAATTTTGTAAGATCGCGGGTCCAGTCCACGCACTGTCCGAAGCAGACGGGCGGTAGAGCACCGTATGAAGCAATAAATGAAAACCCTTTTTGACAACGCCGCGGTGCTCACGGCCCATCAGAATGTTCCAAATTTGGCGATCGATTGAGTCTTTCCAAATTCGCGACAGCACCTAGCGTTTGTCATCCCCGCGAAGGCGGGGACCCGGTGGCTTTAACGACGCCGGCTTCCTGCCTTCGCGAGAAAGACAGCACGTTCAGCTCAGCGTGCCGTGAAATTCCAGTGTCTCGCCATCGGCTGGAATGCGTAGTCGCGCTTCGACCCCCGCTTGTTCGGCGGCGCGCCTGAGGTCGTTACGCGTCACGGGACAGTGGCTCAGTGCTTCGACGTGATTCGCAATCACGATGCCCGGGGACAGACGCGTGAAATCGATAACATCCTCGATGCCCATGATGATCTCACCGCCGAGATCGAAGCGCGCACCGCCTGCGGGTACCACACAGACTTGGGGGCGGTGTTGCACAACGAAGTCCCTGACAGTGGGCGTCAGCACAGTATCGCCACTCAAATACAGAGAGGGCTCGCCGGGCGACTCGATCAGGTACCCGACGCCATGCTCCATCAGCCTACCAATCAGCCCGCGTCCGTGTGTACAACGTACGGTCCGTATCGTGCCACCTAGGAAGGGGCCCGGCAGCTCATGCTCATGATGCAGTGGTTGCGCGTTCAGACCACGCTCGATCAGGTGGCCGGCATCATGGGGCGTGCAGATGACGGGAATCTTCCGTTCACGCAGCCACTGCTTCGCCGCGCGGTCCAGGTGGTCGAAGTGACCTCGCTGACAGTGGGTAATCAGACAATGCGTCACGGATTCCAGAGCCGGCCAGGCGAAGTCGGGAAGCTCGATCAGCGGATTGCGCTGCCGAGCGCCGGACAGCCGCAGTGGCGGTAGCGCATGTCTGGGCGCAAGCATGGGGTCGATCAGGATGCGGTTGGCGCCGGTCTCCACGATGATGGTGGCGTTGCGTAGCTGTTGGATTTTCATGAACACGTCTCCCCGGATACGCATTCATTGTGCAGAGTTTCATTGGCTGCCAGAATGGCACGATTAGACATATTTGACTCATTTTCTGCCATGCCGCCGCCGCTTCGGATTGGCTTGCTTCTCTATCCGCATTGCATGCCGGCGGGCTTGCTGGCCTTCTCCGATCTACTCCATGCGGCCAACCGCCGTGCAGGAAGAGCGGTCTTTGAGTTGCGCTATGTTTCGCTGCAACCTGCTGAGGTCGTTTGCCCACAAGGGCTCTCCCTACATGCCACGCATGCATTGGAGAAAACCGCGCTCGACGCTGTGTTGGTGCCGGGTTTCTGGGCTGAGTCGGCTGCGCAGATAGAAGACGTGCTCGGCGCGAGTGCGGCGTTGATCAGAGCCCTGGCGACGTTTGACCGCGGCAAGCGGCTCTGGGGTTATTGCACCGGCGTCTGCCTGCTGGCCGCCAGCGGCAAGCTGAACGGCCAGCCAGCCACAGTGACATGGTGGGCGGCAGAAGTCATGGAAAGACACTATGGCAAGGTCCGATGGCAGGTCGAGCGGAGTTGCATCGTCAACACGCGCACGGCAACGGCTTCCGGCGTAAGCGGCTATCTCCCTATCGCCCAGGAGCTCATCAAGCAACGCGTAAGCGCTGAGGCATTGCATGACCTAATTACGCTGATGGTGCTTCCGCGTCCGGCCCCGACGCACGAGGCGTTCCGGGCGATGAGTCTGATGGAACAGGCTAGCCCGATGCTGCGCCGGCTGCACGACTTGGTTGGGCGGCTTCCGGCAGAATCGATCACCGTAACGTGCCTGGCAGAAGCACTTGGCATGTCAGCGCGCACATTGGCGCGCAAGGTTATTGGCGAGACTGGCGTCACGATCGCCGAGTATGCGCGCCGGGTAAAGCTGAACCAGGTCAGCGAGCGCCTCGTGTTGACATCCATGCCGGTCAGTACCATCAGCGCGGACCTCGGATTCAGTAGCGACTCGAATATGCGTCGTATGTTCAAGGTCCTGACGTCGATGAACCCCGTCGAGTTCCGCAGGAAGTATTCGCGCCAATCGTGAGGAAACTGACACACGTAAAACATGGAGTGGCTCGCCTTACCTTGATGCCGGACCACAGACTACCACGGCTTCTGCTGAGTCTCGGCGTCCTACGAGATGCATTGCTTCCGGTTGCTGAACGCGTTGGGAGACTGTGGCCGGGCTGGTAGCGAATCCTGCTGACCCCTAGCGAGGAATCCTTCTTGCAGTATGCGCTGATGGCGGGAGGTAATACTGCTGCGCCTCGCTAAGAGTTCGTCAATTGGTTTGGGGGAAATGCGTACTGGGTGCGATCAGGAAACAAGGCTCCGACGGCATTAAATCGTCTCTTGGTGCTCACAGCCACCATTCGGCGAATAGCGGGAGCATCCGAGGAACGGCTTGTTGAAGTGGCTCGGGCGGGGCAGCAAGAATCCTTTGCCACACGTGCCACAGCGTTTCGGCAACGGGCCTGCTCGATACGTAATGGCTTTGCTGAATTCCGGGCTCATCAACTCCAGAGCGAACGGCGAAATATCTCGCTGCCTGAAAAAGACAAAGCACTTATTCTTGGCACGCGTCAGTGCAACATAGAACAGCCGCCGCTCTTCGGCGAATGGAAACGTGTCGTGCATGGACAGCATCATTTCCAGCAGTGGATCGTTTTTGATCGTGGACCGGGAGGTCTTGGACAACAGATTTTCGGAGGTCGCGCCAAAAACCTTCTCGAACCCCATGAACAGCTGAAGATCTGAGCCGGTAAATCCGTAGATCGCCTGCCAGTCGTCGCCCACCCCAAAAAGCACACTGTCCCTGTGCTGTGCCAACAGTGCCTTAACCAACCGCGCACGGCCCGGCGACATGTCCTGAAATTCATCGACCATCGCCGGCATGCTGCCCATCGCGCTGGGCCTGGGCGCGGATGCTAGTTTCCGCCAGCCCATGGCTGTTGCAGTGATCGGTGGACTCCTCACCTCAACCGCGCTCAGTCTGCTGGTCGTCCGTAAGCGTGTCCGTGGCACCGTCTCGACGATGTGAAAAGAAGTGGCCAGAGTAGTCCCCACCAAAAAGTAGTGGGGACCACAGTGGCCACAGAAGCACCGAAGAGAAGTTCACGCAAAGGCATCCCGAATCACCCCATCGAATTCCGGCGGCGGTTGGCCAAGCTGGCCAGCGAACCGGGCGTGTCGGTAGCGCGTCTGGCGATGGAGCACGGGTTGAATCCGAACCTGGTATTCAAATGGCGCCGAGCACTGCGCGCCGGTGAATACGATCCGATCGGTTTGCTGCCGGTGACAGTGGAAGCGCCGGTGCAAGAGATCGAGCAGCCGATCTCGGCGCCAGTTGGCGGTGCTGCGCCGGTGGGCGCCATTGAGATCAGCGTAGGCAGCACACGCGTGCGTATCGAAGGCACGCCCGACGAAGGCACGCTACTGCTGGTACTGCGCATGCTGCGCAGCGCGTCGGGATCGGCAACATGATCGGTCTACCCAGCCGCACGAAGATCTGGCTGGCCGCCGGCGTGACCGACATGCGCTCGGGCTTCAACAGTCTGGCCGCCAAGGTCCAGACCGTACTGGAGCGAGACCCGTTCAGCGGCCATGTGTTCGTGTTCCGCGGTAAGCGTGGCGATCTGGTCAAAGTGCTGTGGTGGAGCGGCGACGGCATGTGCTTGCTGATGAAGCGGCTGGAGCGTGGCCGGTTCGTGTGGCCACGTGCCGATGGTGGCGTGGTGTGCCTGAGCCAGGCACAGCTGTCGATGCTGCTCGAAGGCATCGACTGGCGACAGCCAGTCCGTACGGCGGAGCCGACATCGGCGTTGTAAACCTACCAGTCGCCACGTAAACTGCCGGCATGACCACGGCAGACGCCTATCCGGATGACATCGAAGCACTCAAGGCCTTGTTGCTTGAGCGCGATGCACGCATCGGACATCTGGAAGACGTGGTCGAATCGCACAAGGCGGCAACCGCTACAGCCAAGGCCGAGATCGAGCACCTGAAACTGCTGATTGCGAAGTTGCGCCGCATGCAGTTCGGCCGCAGCTCCGAGAAGCTCGACCGCCAGATCGAACAACTCGAGTTGCGACTGGAAGAACTCGAGGCCGACGAGGGTGCGGCTCCCATCGAGGTTCCAAAGACGCCACGCACCGCACCGGAGCAGGCGCCACGCAAACCATTCCCCGAGCATCTGCCCCGCGCAATCCTGACTCACTGGCCGGAATCGGGTGAAACCTGCACGGCGTGTGGCGGCCCCATGAAGCAGCTCGGTGAAGACGTTTCCGAGCAGCTTGAATATGTACCGGCGAGCTTCCGCGTGATTCGCCATGTGCGCCCCAAACTGGCATGCACGTGCTGCGACCACATCGCACAAGCTGCTGCGCCGAGCCGCCCCATCGAGCGTGGCGTGGCGGGTCCGGGCTTGCTGGCCCATGTGCTGGTCTCGAAGTTTGCAGATCACCTGCCGCTGTACCGCCAGTCGGCGATCTATGCGCGCGAAGGCGTTGAGCTGGATCGCTCGCTACTGGCGAAATGGGTTGGCCACAGCGCGAACCTGCTGCAACCGCTGGTCGATGCCTTGCGCCGGCACATCATGGCAGCCACGAAACTGCATGCCGACGATACGCCCGTGCCGGTGCTCGCGCCGGGCAATGGCAAGACCAAGACCGGACGGCTGTGGGTCTACGTGCGCGACGATCGGAACTCAGGGGACATGACGCCACCGGCGGTCTGGTTCGCCTATACACCGGATCGCAAGGGCATCCATCCGCAGCAGCATCTTGCATCGTTCAACGGCACGCTGCAGGCCGATGCCTACGGCGGTTACCAGGCGATCTACGAAACCGGACGTGTGGCTGAAGCAGCGTGCTGGGCCCATGCCCGACGGCAGTTCTACGAATTGCATGCTGCACGGCCGAATGCCTTGAATACCGAAGCGCTGGAACGCATCGGCGCGCTATACAAGGTTGAGGAAGCCATCCGAGGCAAACCGCCCGATGCGCGGCGAGCGTATCGGCAAACGCACGCCAGACCCTTACTCGATCAACTCCATGCGTGGCTGAGTGCCACGCTGGAGACGCTCTCGCGCAAATCCGACACGAGCCGGGCGATTCTCTACGCCTTGAATCGATGGGAGGCACTTACGCGCTATTGCAACGATGGGCACCTGGAGATCGACAACCTGCCGGTTGAGCGCGCGCTGCGCGGCGTAGCCATCGGGCGTCGCAATTACCTGTTCGCTGGCGCGGACTCAGGCGGCGAGCGTGCCGCCGCGATCTACAGCCTGATCGGCACAGCCAAGCTCAACGGCATCGATCCTGAAGCGTATCTGCGCGCCGTGCTCACGCGCATTGCCGACCATCCGATCAACCAGATCAACGAGCTACTACCGTGGCATCTGGATCAGTCCTCGTACTCAAGCGGCGTATCGGCGTAGTCAAGAACAACGGTATGGATGCAAACCTCGCACCACTCCCGGAACATCTTGAGCGTTCGGTTGCGTGGCCATAGATCTGGGTCGACATACCAGTCCTCCAGCAACTGCTCAAAAACCGCCTTCCAGTTCCGCTGAATCCAGCGCTTGCCTGGCTCATCGGTGCCATCCGTGGGAATCAGGAAGGCAGACGGCTCCTCGCGCGCATCCTCGAGCGTGACGGTGGCATTGGCTGGCGTGGGGTCGGCCGCATTGATCCATTCGACGAACGGCGCCTTGGGCAAGATGATGGCAACAACCCGGTTCGTAACGTAAAGCGGCTCCAGCGGCATGCGGTCGATCCTCGTGTCAGAAGATCGCATGCTAGAGCAAGACGGCCATCAGGCCACGCTTACAGAGCAACAAGGACGCCTGTGCACTGACTGGCTGTGCGGCGCGTCGGCTCTGTTGTACCCTGGCCCAAAACCTTGAGGGCGGCGCCAGACTCGGTCCAGTTCTCGAACGGATCACGCGTTACGCGCGGCGTATCTCCATCTGACATGAAATCTGCCGGTACATCGGTTGCGTTCGCAGCTTCGAAGAAGTCGTTCCACGATTCAGGCTTATGTGAGAGCACGACATCCCCAGTAAGAGGATCTTTTCGAACGTAGGCTTCGGCACCCTCAAAGCGGACGCTACTAGGCAGCAGAACAATCTGCTTACCGTGGTTGATATCAAACACAGAGACTCTCATTTGTCCTCCTTTTTTCCAGGACGGGCGGCCAACGTAGGCTCTATCTCATTTCGCTTGTAGAAATATTGTCGCGCTCCGTCGATCGTTGGACCGCAAACCGGCCTGGCGGTAAGACGAGCCAGCATTTGACGCGGGGTCTTCCGATTCGCCCGAGCGATTTCAGCAAGCGACGTATAACTCGCGCTGAAGGCCACCAACGCGTCACGATGAATGCGCCTAGTACCGTCATGTACCTTGGCGGAGAGTAGCCCTCGGGCAACCAGTTCGTAGGTCACTTGTTGCTTCAGTCCAAGCTGCTTTGCTGCGGAATCGACAGATATCCAAGTTCCCTCGCGCTGGCGACGTGTCTCAAGCCACGTCCTGAGTGTGCCTACCTCAAATCGTAGGCGGCCAAGACCATATCCCTCGGCAGCGAGTGCCGCCAACTGGAGTTCGCCAGCTAGCAACGTGCGGATGAGCGCAGGAAACTCCCCGGCTCGTAGCCGCCAGGTCTTGAGAACGGTTGTCAGTCGAACAACGTTCCGCACCGTATTCTCTTGCGCAGATTGCGCCCCTATCCCCACAAGGTGCAGCGCATCCGCCTTGGAAAGCCACCATGTCGAGGCCCCTGTCAACCCCGGATCAATCCAAGCATGGAGTAAGCCAGCATCTATCAATTCACGAACTCGCTTTCTTCCAAGCCCTAGCAGTCCTGCCGCCTGACGCAGCGTCACGCTATCAGTCCTGTATGTTGCTGCGTTGCGAGCCTCTTCATGGGGAATAACCCAGGCGGTACGGCCAGACGGATACTGAATGGCATGACCGCGAATCGCCCCGGTATACGCGAGATGACGAATGGAGGCAGCACTCGATCCGGCAGCCTGCGCGATTTTTTGGATTGATCTATGTGGATGCCTTGTTATCGTTTCCGGCCGAAGTCGCCGATTACGCCGCCCCAACAATCCAAACCAGTTGCCATATAGATAGGCTTCGAACCTTTCCCGCAGGAACGTGAGTGCAGGCTCATTCAGGTCACGGTATAGGACGCGATAGAGCGGCCCAAATGCATCGTCAATGTGGGTAGCCGACGGCGCTGCGGCGCGGATCCGAGTCAACAAACGGTCAAAGCTTTCTGGCCAGTCAGCTAGCAGCGTTGCGGTACCAATAGCTAGTGAGACTGATATCACTAGCTGGTGCATGTTCTTTACTTGGCCCGGATGCTGGGCCAATGGATTGGCTTCAAACGATCCGAGATACTTCACCAGCCTCAGCCAGGTAGCGAGACTCATTGCATCGGGTTCGTCGTAGCGGCCCGCTAGCGCACTCTGTAGGATTTGATGCAAATTCAACAATGCCTCTGACGCTTGCTGACAGGGACATCGAGTAAGTTGAAAACCGCATGAACAAACGGATAACTGCGTGCGATCAAAACACTGCATCGCCTGACAATGCGGGCACCGATCAACCAACATGGCGGCATGCGTAGTACATACGCAGCACAACTTCAGGCCCCATTCGCCGCGCAGGTACTCAGATTCAGCAAGACAGATGGGGCACCATCGCATGAAATGATGGTTGAAATCTTGCGCCCGCAGGCCTCCTGGCAATTGCTGGACAAAACTGCAATAGTGCGGAGTAGGTCCGAACAACGCGGATCGTTCCCTCTGTGCCAGACGAAGCGCGGTGTCTAACGTAACCAGACCGTGTCTAAGTACTCGACAGAGCTCTCGAGGACCGTTATAGCCGTTCGCTGAGGAGACTCGTACTAGGTAGCCTACAGCCAACTCGCCTGGGATAGGTCGAGGTCGAATCGGAAGGCATGTGGGATGCGACCTCATAGATCCTCATTTGGACAAGCATGATCCGCCAACCTCACCATCTCCCTCAAACGCTTGACGGGCAATGGCATGAGCTTTGACGACAACGAGGAGACCAGCTCATGCCAGTTTTCGCCAGTGGCCACCCCTGCAATGCTGGGCCAACCTTGAAATAGTGAATGACAACGATACGGCTCAACGTCCATGTTGGCGAGTGCGATTAACTGGTTGATGAACCGAACCACAAGCATTTCTTTCTTTTCACCGCTATTTGGGTGGCTCAACCATGTAATGCCGCTTGAGTCATCAACTGGCTCCCCACAAATGAACGTTCGGTGTATTGCTTGCCACCACTGCCCGAACCGCCACATGCGGAACGATCGTTGCTCTTCAGTTAAGTGAAGGTTGAACAGTACCGGCGTACGCGTGAGGAATGGGGTGGCAAACTGATCAAGCAGTTGAAGCACTGCACGCGGGAGAGGGTCGGTAGCCCAGCACTCCGGATCGCCACTGATCAAATAAGTAATCCCGTTCCGAATGCGGGATCCCCGGTGCAGAGCGATAAAGGTGAGGTCTTCTCTCTTGCTCGCGCGCCGAGCAAGCCGTAACAGCTTTTCATGTAAGCCGTCAGGCCATCGCAGAAAGAGTTCATATTCCCAGCGATGCGGACTACTGCGTGTCTTCGTCCACCGCTGCGCAGAGTGCGACTCCCATGGATCAAGGCCCGGCAGTAGATAGTCAACTATCAGTTTGCGAAAGCTGTAGAAGCGGGAAACCAGCCGATAAGTGACCACAAGTGGGAATTTGACACCACTGACTAGATCCTTCATAGCTCGCTCGTAACTGCCTGGCAATTGCAGGTCCGACGCAGTGCACACTATTTCGGCTTGCAACCGCTCAACTCTGCTCGCGCGCTTTGTTTGCAACTCCGATAGCGCGAGTCCACAGCGACATCGCCAATCCGGAGACAATCGTGACCACATCAACGGACTACCGCACTTGTCGCAATGAGTCGCTAGCGTACAGCCATGAAGGGGACATACATCTACTAGCGGCAATTCCCACAGACTAAGATGTATGCCATAGTCAACAATGCACTCCGGACAGATCCAAATCTGTCCGCGTTTCGGCACTACCTTCCGCAACTCGGGCAGAGGCATCCGCAGAATCTGCTGCCAAGCTTCGACCCAAACAGCCGTATCGAAAGGGCAATAGGTACCGAGCAGAGAATCTATTTGGTCTTCGGCCTTCAACCCTGCGGCTGGACTGATGCGGCTATACATGCGCCGGATCCGCTGCTCCAGCGATTCTGGCACCCTGTGTCCGTTCGCTGCATGAAGCCGGTAGACGTAGCCAACCAAGCTTTCTCCACGCACGTACCTTGGGCGGATAGGGAATCTGCCGTGCGCGGTCATGGTGTCCGCCTCTGTCTCGCACGGTAAGGGGCCTGCAGCGCCTGCTCAAAGGGCTCGTTGACACGAATCAATCGGCGAAACTGGAATCTTGGGTTGAACGGATTCAGTTCGCCTACGCCCTCCCACCACACTTCGCTCGAGAATGCCTCCTCTAGAGTCTCTGGGCTTACTTGAGAGAGATCTCGCTCCAATGCGATGCGAATCGCACCAGCAAGCAGTTTTTTGATGTACGCAACACGACCATCACATGCGTAGTAGACGCGCTGCGCCATCTCTCGCCAGCCAAACGAGCCACACGAAACGGGAATCGGGAAATTGTCGCCAAGAGACAGGAGGAGTTGCATGCACTCCGCTTCAACGCTGATGTCATCGCTTTGGCCCATCTGAAGGTATCGTCGACGCGAGAAGCGACGCCGCACTTGGTCATTTACTTGCAGCAACTGCCCTACCCGTGGCAGCCCGAGCAAGACCGTGGGAACGTCGATCTCGTCCATAATCGTTTTGAGCCAGTCGCCCACCAGATACTGCGTGGGCAATAGCCCTCTGTCCCGAATGTGCTGCGCTTCATCAAACAGCAGAAGCTCAACTGACAGTGCACGCGCTAGCTTGATTGCTCGTGCCGTTTTTGCCGATACAGTTCCAACCGATGGCGACGGGTCGCCAAGGCGCCCCAGCATTGCCTCTGTGACACTGGAAATCGTGGCGGCGGGCGGAATGGGAATGTGTAGAACCGGGACAAGATCACGCTCGACTAGTGCGACGCGCGGATATCGGGCCACGAAATCCTCACACAATGTCGTCTTGCCAGTACCACTCTCCCCGAGCACAAGCAGATGCTGAGACACACCGGTTTCGCGATGCAGCCGCAATAGGCCATCGATATCATTGAACGCCGCAACGTAAGCGGGGAACTGCAACAAATCGTAGTTGAAGCGCTCCAGAACGGCGTAGATGGTGTCCATTCTTCACCCTCAACGCTTCAGTCGGAACGATGTATAGCGTGCGACCGGCAGCTCGTCCGCTTCCCCGGCCGTCGCAGCGTCATTAGGACGCGATCGAGTTTTTAGCGCAGGCGAGATAGCTGTGACGTCCGTTTCTGGCTTAGAACTGCTGATGCCACGGATTGCCGCGGCCTTACGTCGATGACGCTGCTTGCGACTAACCATCAGTTCTTGTACGGCGATAGCCAGCTCGTGCTTCGCTCGCTGGAGTGCCGCCTTGTCTTCGCTAGCAGATCCGTTTTCACGCAAACGAGCGCGGATTAGCTCGTTCTGGCGCATGGTCAGGTTGTGGGCGTACTTCTGGTCCACGGCAAGGACGGTAATCGGCATCTCTTGCTGCGGCCCCCATACTTGAATGGCACCGAGATCCTCAGGATCGAACAGTACTCGGACACGCACCCCTTCACCGTGGGCGCTGAGGATGGGTTGTAGCTCGTCCGCCCGATATCGAATGCCGTTCAGCCAGATGCCGTCCCGACGTAAGGTACGTTCATTTACAACCCCAATTCGCCGTTGAAGATCACGCAAGTCCTCCGGAAGACCGGGCGTGCGGCGATTTAGCCCCTCCTGCCACTTGCTCCATGGAGTGACCCCAAGTGTTCTGTGCACTTGCTGCGCATAGACATCAATCACCCATTTCTCGAAGACGTGCTTGAACTCAGCCAGCGTAAGTAATGCGTGCTTTTGCGGGTCATAATCACCACGCTGATGCCAACGTGCAAAACTGGTACCTGGCAATTGGTGAGCAAAGAAGTAATTGATCGTCTTCAGATGACGCTCAATTACACCTTTAAATCGTGGCTGATGCTTTGGGCAAAACTGAATACGGATGTCCAGATCGAAACAAACACTTTCCAGATCGCGTCCGTGGAACTCCAGGCCGTTGTCCACAACTAGCACGTCTGGGCGACCATAGCAGAGCCATTGATGCTCGACAGAGAGGTTGGCTAATGTGGGAGTAACCGGTTCCTTTGGCAGGATTGCATGGCGAAGTGCACCTAGAACAGAAGCCGTCGAAGGGTTGTCGAAGCTCAGGTGGTAGCCAAGCAGCATACGACTGAAGTGATCGATGACCGCGGTCAAAGTCGGTCGGCCGAGCGGAAGCCAAGTCCTTTCGTCGATCAGAAATAGGTCGAGCGGCGTGTGATCTATTTCAACTCGCTCAAGGATGTTGCATGTCCTCGTGCCAGTCTTGTTCAGACGTAGACGCTTGTCTGCCGTTGTCTTGCCCTCACGTAGCGCAATTTGTTCGTGGATGGTGATGCGACTCAGCATTCGGTATACCGAACGCAAGGCCGGGCGCTTGAGCTGCATCGATGACGGGCGCTGGCGATTCTCCGCTTCGATCTTAGCGACTAGTCGAACGTAGATGTTCTGCACAGTGGATTGAGGTGATGCAGCCAAGGCTTCTTGCATCGCTTCTGCTGCGAGCCGCAGAACGTCGTCAGTTTGCTTGAGATTACGACTGCCGCGCCTATCTATCCTTGGGATCAGCGCTCTCCTGTCCTGGTATCTACGGTAGCGCGAATACCACCGATACAGCGACGTGACACCGGGCGGGTTGGCGTCACCGATCTCGCGCGCCACCTTGACGATGAATGGTTTCATATCGGACGGCGTGAACGCGATGCGATCAGCATCGAGCAGCGCTTGGACATATAGCCAGCGGCGTTTCACCTCCGACTGAATCTGTGAAGGCAACTCGTCGAGGGGACGCGAGTACATTGGCACCAAGCCATCGTCTGGAGCATTGCCGCCAGATAGCCTCGTCGATACGTGGCCCTGCGCATACTCAGCCAACAAGTATTCGCGGGCGACAAGGATTGCATGGCCATCAGTAAGTCGCTCGAGCAGTATTTCGCCATTGGCCTGCAATCGCTCTATCCGAAAACTAGCCCCGGCCCAGTTAAAAGTCATGCCCTTGAGCAATGCAAAACCAGACATCGTCTTCCTCCTTGATCAAGTGCAACAGGGTTTCGGAAGAAATCGGCTGATCGAGGTCACAACGCAACAGGCCCACGAGCAGCAAGCTAAATGGATGGATCAGTTGTTCGTTGAGTAAGTGCGTCAACGATGCAATGGGTAGAGGGAATCGACGTTCGTGATGGCTAAGCGCCGCTTGGTACGCGGCCATCGAGCGTGGGACTCGGGGAGCTCGGTGATAGATGTTGCGCAAGTTCGACTGGCGCGGCTCAAGCCTCAGGTCTCTGTCATCCAAGACGACAAAGTCCTTCGCTGAGCGGCGAAGATAGGCGCCGACACAATTCAGTTTGTTCCGCACTTCGTCGCTTTCGAGGCGACAGAAAGGCTTTACCTCGATCAACACCCGCTTGCCTGTGCGTAAGGTCAACTCAAAGTCCGGTGTATAGCGACGCAGGCGTGAGCCATCCGGATAGTTGATCGCATATGGTTGCTCGCGATAGCTGACAACCAGGGGCGATGCCTCGAATAGATAAATCGCATCGAGCTCGAGTAACCCCTCGTGGTAAATCATGCGTCCATTTTTGCGGCTCGGAAACTTGCCGCGCACGATTCCGCCCGATGGGCTAATTACTTGCCTGACGCGATTGTGGATTTGTCCGTCCGGCGATATCCCTCGCCAGGTGCCGTTCCACCAATTTGCAGACATGCGTTTCCCCCTGCCGCGTCAGTGGGAACCGTAGGCTCAATTGACACGGCGGCTTTCGTAAATCGAGATACCTGAGCGCAGGCGTAGAGACGCCTCAGCCCGGAGCTATATGCACCGGCCTGGGTCAGATATGACGAATGGGAAGGCTTGACGCTGGTGAGAGGGGTGACGATACTTAAGGGGCCAGCCTGTGGGTATCATCAGATGCTCGCACCAAGCGGGGCAAGCCGGAAGGTTTGTCCCGTTTGTCTTTACATACTGGCCTCCTCTCTGCGCCGCCGCTTGATGCGGCGAATGGGCTCAGGTTGAGGATCGACAAACGATCCTTTCAGCTCTAGTACGCCGCGAATCATTTTGACCTGCAGCGGATGCAGGTGATGCACCTGCTCTCGCAGTTCCTTTAACATCCAGTACACGTCCGACGGACAATCGCTGCTCAACCAGAGCTTGCGCTGTGACGCCTCGGCGATACTGCGAACCTCCATCTTCTCTGCCTCGTTCATACTGAGAGCCGTAACAAGCTTCTCGATAAACTCGGGCGTGGGCGGTCCTTTGACACCGATCTCCAATGCGGAGATGTAACTCTGCTCATAGCCCAAGAGCTCTGCAAGCTCAGACTGGCGGATTTCATGCCGCATACGCAGATCATGTAAGTAATGCGAAAACGGGCTCATTGCTACCCACAACGAACAAAAAGATTACCGGTAGCGTAGGTAGCAGCCCATAGACTGTCAAGACCAATACCGCTCTTAAGCTATTGACGCAAAAGGATTTTTTCCACCAAAGTCTGTACTTTGGTTACCAAAGTACAGACTTTGGAAAAGGCGATCTAAAAGAATCAAATAGTTAGCGCCTATCTCAACAGCCTCACCCTTTCGAGCCGGGCTCTCCACATTCATCCAAAAAAGTCAGTTTTTTCATATGCCGAAGCCCGATCAAGGAGCATTCCGCAGCACAAAAAAAAAGACCCCTTTCTAAGGGGTCTTTTTGTTCCGACTTTTTTCACTTTCTGCGTCAGTAGTTTTTCACTTACCTGGCACAGTTTTCACTTTCTGTGGCATCCGACAGTGGCGTCCTACTCAAACATCAATATTCCGCGCCACCAACGCATTGCTCTCAATGAAGTTCCGGCGCGGTTCCACGTCGTCGCCCATCAGGGTGGTGAAGATTTGGTCCGCGGCAATGGCGTCTTCAATCTGCACGCGCAGGAGGCGGCGCTGAGTGACGTCCATGGTGGTTTCCCACAGCTGCTCGGGGTTCATTTCGCCCAGGCCCTTGTAGCGCTGGCGGCTCACGCCGCGCTCGGCTTCGGTCAGCAGCCACGTCATGGCGGCGTGGAAGTCGGTCACGTGCTGTTCGCGCACCTTGTCGCCGGTGCCGCGGCGCACCTTGGCGCCGTCGCCAATCAGGCCCTGGAAGGTGGCGGCGGTGCCTGACAGGGCGGCGTAGTCTGCGCCGGCCACAAAGTCTGCGTCGATATGGCTGAGGCGCTGGTTGCCGTGCTGGCGGCGTACCACCATGACGCGGTACTTCTCGCTCTTCTCGTCGTACTGCATGAAGGCGTCTGCGGTGGCGCCGCCGTTGGCGTTGCTGGCGTTGCCTTGCATTTCGAGCAGGCGGGCCTTGAGCGTGCGGGCGCTGGCTTCGGCTGCGGCTTCGCTGCTCAGGTCCAGGGCGACGCCTTCGGCAATGGCGCGCAGGGCGTCGGCGTCAATCACGCGAGACAGGCGCTCGATCACGCCGCGGCTGAGCTGGTACTGGCGTGCGAGTTCGGCCAGGGCGTCGCCGGCAATCTCGGTGCCGTCGGCACGCACGAGCACGGCGGTGTCCAGCGCCTGGCGCACGAGGTAGGCGGCCATCTCAACGTCGTCTTTGATGTAGCGCTCTTCCTTGCCGTGCTTGATCTTGTAGAGCGGCGGCTGGGCGATGTACACGTGGCCGCGCTCGATGATCTCGGGCATCTGGCGGTAGAAGAACGTGAGCAGCAGCGTGCGGATGTGCGAGCCGTCCACGTCAGCATCGGTCATGATGATGATGCGGTGGTAGCGCAGCTTGTCGAGGTTGTAGTCGTCTTTGCCAATGCCGGTGCCCATGGCGGTGATGAGCGTGAGCACTTCCTGGCTGGAGAGCATCTTGTCAAAGCGTGCGCGCTCGACGTTCAGGATCTTGCCCTTGAGCGGCAGGATTGCCTGGAACTTGCGGTCGCGGCCTTGCTTGGCAGAGCCGCCTGCGGAGTCACCCTCGACGATGAAGAGTTCTGACAGCGCGGGGTCTTTCTCTTGGCAGTCGGCCAGCTTGCCAGGCAGGCCCATGCCGTCGAGCACGCCTTTGCGGCGGGTCATTTCGCGGGCCTTGCGGGCGGCTTCACGCGCGCGGGCGGCTTCAACGATCTTGCCGCAGATGATCTTGGCGTCTACGGGCGTCTCCAGCAGGAAGTCGCTCAGCGCCTTGGCGACAACGTCTTCCACGGGCAGGCGCACTTCAGACGAGACGAGCTTGTCTTTGGTCTGCGAGCTGAACTTGGGCTCGGGCACCTTGACGGACAGCACGCAGGTCAGGCCTTCGCGCATGTCGTCACCCGAGGTGTCGACCTTGGCCTTCTTGGCGATCTCGTTGTCGGTGATGTACTTGTTGATGACGCGCGTCATGGCGGCGCGCAGGCCCGTGAGGTGGGTGCCGCCGTCGCGCTGCGGGATGTTGTTGGTGAAGCAGAGCACCTGCTCGTTGTAGGCGTCGTTCCACTGCATCGACACTTCTACGGCCACGCCGTCTTTCTCGCCGGCGGCAAAGAAGACGGTCGGGTGCAGCACGGTCTTGTTCTTGTTGATGTACTCAACAAAGCCCTTCACGCCGCCCGAGAAAGCGAAGTCTTCTTCCTTGCCGGTGCGCTGGTCGGTCAGCTTGATGTGCACGCCGTTGTTCAGGAACGAGAGCTCGCGAATGCGCTTGGAGAGGATCTCGTAGTGGTATTCGACGTTGGTGAAGATTTCTTCGTCGGCCAGGAAGTGCACTTCGGTGCCGCGCTTGTCGGTGGTGCCCGACACGCGCAGCGGCGAGACTTCGACCATCTGGCCGTCCGGCGCTTGCACCGTTTCGATCAGGCGGTTTTGCGGAACGCCCTGTGCAAACTCGATGTAATGCACCTTGCCACCCTGGCGGACGGTGACCTTCATCCACTTCGACAGACCGTTCACGCAAGACACGCCAACGCCGTGCAGGCCGCCCGACACCTTGTAGCTGTTCTGGTTGAACTTGCCACCGGCGTGCAGCTCGGTCATGGCGATCTCGGTCGCGCTGCGCTTGGGCTCGTGCTTGTCGTCAAACTTGATGCCGGTCGGGATGCCACGGCCGTTGTCGATCACGGAGATGGAGTTGTCCGTGTGGATGGTGACCTGGATCTCGGTGCAATGCCCGGCTAGCGCCTCATCGATGGAGTTGTCCAGCACCTCGAACACGAGGTGGTGCAGGCCGGTACCATCCGAGGTGTCGCCGATGTACATGCCCGGCCGCTTGCGTACCGCCTCCAGGCCTTCCAGGATCTGGATCGAGGCGGCGTCATAGCTGTGGGCCTCGGCGGGGGTGGATTGCGGTTTCTGCTCTTCGGTCATGTCGTTCTGCTCGCAGCCATGGGCGTTTTGCGCACACAGCGGGGTTGCTTAAAAACGGCGAAGGGGCGGATCGTCACGATCCAGCCCCTCGTCTTGCTCTGGGTGCAGCGGTGCGTCAAATGCGCATCGGCATGACGACGTACTTGAAGGTGTCGTCGTCGGGCAGGGTGATGAGCGCGCTCGAGTTGGAGTCGCCCAGGCTCACCTGCACTTTTTCGGCCTTGAGGTTGGCCAGCACGTCCAGCAGGTAGGTGACGTTGAAACCGATATCCAGCGCGTCGCCCTGGTAGTCGATTTCGAGTTCTTCCTGCGCTTCTTCCTGGTCAGCGTTGGTGGAGCTGATCTTCAGGACGTTGGTGTCGAGCATGCAGCGCACGCCCTTGAACTTGTCAGTCGTCAGGATGGCCGTGCGTTGCAGTGCGCTCTGCAGGAACGTGCGGTCGATCGTGAAGCTGTTGCGGTAACCCTTCGGGATCACGCGCTGGAAATCCGGGAACTTGCCTTCGACCAGCTTGGAGATCAGCTCGATATTGCCGAAGGTGAACTTGACTTGGTTCGATGCCAGTTGCACCGAGACGGGATCGTCCACGTCTTCCAGCAGGCGTTGGAGTTCGAGGATGGTCTTGCGCGGGATGATGACTTCCTGGCGGCCGCCGGCGCCTGCCGGTTGCTCGCCGGTTTCAACGCCGCAATAGGCCAGGCGGTGGCCGTCGGTGGCGACTGCCATGACCTGCTTGCCATCGACCACCAGCAGCATGCCGTTGAGGTAGTAGCGGATATCTTGCTGGGCCATCGCGAAATGCACCATCGCCAGCAGATGCTTGAGCGTCTTCTGCGGCACCGTGATGCGGGCACCGAAATCGGTTGCCTCTGCGACGGTCGGGAATTCTTCAGCGGCCAGCGTCTGCAGCGCAAAGCGGCTCTTGCCGGATTGCACGGTCATGCGCTTGTCGTTGAGCGTGAGGGCGACTTCGCCGTCGGGCATGGCACGCAGGATGTCGACCAGCTTGCGGGCGGCCACGGTGGTGGCCACATCGCCGGTGCCGGCGCCGCAATCGGCGTGCGTGGTGATCTGGATTTCGATGTCGGTGGACAGGAAGGAAACCCGTTCACCTTGCTTGGTGATGAGCAGATTGGCCAGGATGGGCAGCGTGTGTCGGCGTTCCACGATGCCGCTCACGATTTGCAGCGGACGCAGCAGGTTGTCTCGCGAGGTTTTGACCAATTGCATGAAGGCGATCCTTGGCTTGAGAGGTGACACCGCGCGCGCCCCAGCCTGGGCCCACGTGGGCCGGTGCCTGCAGGAGCATTCGCGATTAACCCAAAGTTGTTGTAAATCAAGGGGTTAATCACAAATTATACCGCAAATAAGGGGGCGCTGGATAGCGTCACGCGCGCGGCAAATATGTCTATTGTGCATGAAAAGACGCCCGCATTCGAGCGGGCGTCTGTCGAGGCTTGATTCAGGGCGAATGGCGTTGCCATGCGCTCTGCTGACCATCGCGCGGTCAGCCCTTGAGCGTTTGCTCCAGCACGTGCAACTCGTGGTTGAGCTGGGCGTCCTTGGTGCGCTCGTCGGCGATCTTTCGCACGGCGTGCAGCACCGTGGTGTGGTCGCGTCCGCCGAACAATTCGCCAATCTCAGGCAGGCTCTTCTGCGTGAGTTCCTTGGCCAAATACATGGCGATCTGGCGCGGGCGCGCGATGTTGGCCGGCCGCTTCTTGGAATACATATCCGCGACCTTGATGTTGTAGAAATCCGCGCAGGTCTTCTGGATGTTTTCCACCGAGATCTGGCGGTTCTGCACCGTCAGCAGGTCTTTCAGCGCCTCGCGCGTGACCTCGATCGTGATCTCTTTGCCGTGGAAGTTGGAGTACGCCAGGATCTTGCGCAGCGCGCCTTCCAGCTCGCGCACGTTCGAGCGCAGGTGCTTGGCCACGAAGAAGGCCACCTCTTCCGGCACGGTCACGTTCTCGGCCTGCGCCTTCTTCATCAGAATCGCGACGCGCATCTCCAGCTCGGGCGGCTCGATCGCCACGGTCAGGCCGGAGTCGAAGCGCGAGATCAGGCGGTCGTCGATGCCGGTGATCTCTTTCGGATACGTATCGCTGGTGATGATGACCTGCGCGCGGTTGGCGATCAGCGCCTCGAACGCGTAGAAGAACTCTTCCTGCGTGCGATTCTTGCCCGAGAAGAACTGGATGTCATCGATCAGCAGCAGATCGAGCGAGTGGTAGTACCGTTTGAAATCGTCAAACGCCTTGCGCTGATACGCCTTCACCACATCGGACACGTACTGCTCCGCGTGGATGTAGCGGATGCGCGCGCGCGGGTTCTCCATCAGCATGAAGTTGCCGATGGCATGGATCAAGTGCGTCTTGCCCAGGCCCACGCCGCCGTACAGGTACAGCGGGTTGTACGACTTGCCTGGGTTGTTGGCGACCTGGATGGCCGCAGCGCGCGCCAACTGGTTCGCCTTACCGGTGACGAAGTTGTCGAACGTCAGGATCTGGTTCAGCCGCGAGCGCTCGTGCACGGAATCTTCCACCGGCGCTTGCGGGGACGGGGCCAGGTTTGTGACCACGGCGGGCGCTTGCGGCATGCGGTACGACTGGGCCCGGACTTCGGCGGCGTCCATCACGGGCACATCGATATCGGCAGCGGTATGGCTGGCCGTTGCGAGCGCGGTTTCGCGATACACGGCCGGCGCGGGACGCAGATTGGTCGCATCATGCGCGGCACCGTTGCCGGCCGGCATGGCCTGTCGCGGTTGAATCTGTTGCCCCCCCAGAGGCTGCATCGGCACCGGCGCAAGCGACGGTTGCAAGGCCGCCTGGCGCTGGCCGGCGGTCGGGTCGAGCACGAACTGCACGTCGACCGTCGCCTCCCAGTAGTCGCACGCAAGCGACTGGATGCGGCCCGAGAACTGGCTCTTGACCCAGTCGAGCTTGAAGCGGTTGGGCGCGGCAATCCGCAGCGTGCACGCCTGCTCGTCGAATGACAGCGGCGTCAGCGGCTTGATCCACGTCTTGAATTGTTGCGGCGTTAGCTCACTTTCAAGCTGAGCAGACGCCGCATGCCAGAAATCCTGCATCGTTATCGTTAGGTGTTTGACCGGCGCCACACGCGTCTGTTGACGTCCCCGGGAGGGCCGGCCGCCGGGCGTCTGGCGCAGGCCAGAAACCGGGTGGCTTTCGTTATTGGAACGGGATTGTACCCCCTGCGGAAAGTTATCCACAAAGGATAAGTCTGTGGATAACCTGTGGACCCGCTGTGAGTAGCGGTGGACAACCGCTTTTATTGACTCGCCGCAAATCAAGCCCCGACAAGGCTTTGCGCAGAGCACACCAAGCCGCACAAGGCGATGGGGACAACTCGTCGCCGGGTGGAATTCGAGTGCCGGGCCCACGTTATCCCCAGTCAGCAAGGCTTGACAGATGTGGGAAATGCCGCTTAAATGTCGGGTTCTGCGATGCGCAGCAGGGGAGCGCACGCTTGTTCGTGTCAGATGCGGGGCGAGAAACACTTCGTCGCGACTGATCCGGCTTAGGCCCGATGCTCTCGGTGCCCGATGTTCCGGTGACACCCTAGACCTGAACAACACAGCGCACGGCGGTCTGCGTGGGCGATTTCTCTGACTGAATCGACACCAGGCCGCAGGGGCAGCCCTAGGCCCGGCGCGTGCGGCGATGTCCGCACCACCCATTAACAAGAGAGTGCATCATGAAGCGTACCTATCAACCTTCCGTTACCCGTCGCAAGCGCACCCACGGTTTCCGTGTCCGCATGAAGACCCGTGGTGGCCGTGCCGTGCTGAACGCACGCCGCGCCAAGGGCCGTAAGCGCCTGGCCATCTAAAGACGGCCGCGCCGAGGGTGGCGGCTCATGGCCGTTGCCCCTGGCTTTGCGGCACGCTGGCGATGGGCCTGCACGCCTACCCCAAGGCCGCAAGGCTGACAAAAACGGATGAGTTTTCATCCGTTTTTGCTTTGCGGCCGGTCCGGCGTAGTCGTCACTTCGTGCTGTATGTGCGCGCCAACGGCAACGCCCAAGCGCGCCTGGGCGTAGTGATCGGCAAGAAATTCGCCAAGCGCGCTGCCGAGCGCAATCTCATCAAACGGCAGTGCCGGGAGTTGTTTCGCCTGCGACAGCCTTTGCTGGGTGGGCGCGACGTGCTGATCCGCTTACAGGCGAAGTTTCCGCGCCAGGACGTTCCTACCGTGGCCGCCTTCAAGCGCATCTGCCGTGAAGAGCTGGCCCATCTCTTTGAGATTGCCACGCGACCGCTGCCAGCTCCACCTGCAGCCACCCCTTCCCAGCCCACCGCTGGGAGCACGCCATGACGCGCGTACTGCTGTTTCTGCTGCGCATCTACAAAGTGGCGTTCAGCCCGTTTGTGGGCGCGCAATGCCGTTTCCTACCGACCTGTTCTGACTACGCGCGCGACGCCGTGCTCACTCGCGGGCCCGGTTACGGCAGTTATCTTGCGGCAAAACGTCTATGCCGCTGCCATCCGTTCGCACAAGGCGGGTATGATCCTGTGCCGCCCGCCGCTGGCGACGCTGTGCCCCGCTCCAACGATCCCGCATCGACCGACGCGACCGCAGCTGACTCCCAGCCTGCGCGGCCGTCGATCCAGGCAGTGCCGGAAAACGTAGCGAGCAGCCCGAGGTTGGACCGAGAAGCGCAACCGTACAAGGGTACGGAGAGCATCGCAGGTTCAAGATCGGGCTGCGCAGCCGTTTTTCGGCGCTGGCTTCACCTTCCCAGACCGTAATCCGACATGGATATCAAACGCACCATTCTCTGGGTGATCTTCTCGCTGGCGGTTGTCCTGCTGTTCGACAACTGGCAACGCGCGAATGGCCACCAGTCGATGTTCTTCCCGACGCCGCAAACGGCCACGACGGCCGCCGCGCCGGGCAGCACGCCCGCAGGCGACGTGCCGAACAGTGCCACCACGGCAGCCGCCGCCGGATCGCAGGCCGCCCCGGCCACGGGCGCTGCTTCGCAGGCACCGGCTTCGGAAAAGATCGTCATCTCGACCGACCTGCTGCGCGCCACCATCGACACCGACGGCGCTATCGTCACCAAGCTCGAACTGCTTGACCAGAAGGACCACGACGGCAACCCGATGGTGCTGTTCGACCGCAGCGTCGAGCGCACCTATCTGGCGCGCTCAGGCATCATTGGCGGCGACTTCCCGAACCACACGACGGTGTTCACGGCATCGGCCGGCCCGCGTGACCTGGGCACGGGCAACGATGTCTCCATCACGCTGACGGCCGACAAGGGCGGCGCCAAGCTGGCCAAGACGTATGTCTTCAAGCGCGGCAGCTACGTGATCGATACGCGTTTCGACGTGACGAACGACGGCACCGCGCCGATCAACCCGACGCTGTACCTGGAACTGGCCCGTGACGGCGGCGCTGTGGAGCAATCGCGCTTCTACAGCACGTTCACCGGCCCGGCCGTGTACACCGACGGCGACAAGTTCCACAAGATCACCTTCGCCGACATCGACAAGGGCAAGGCGCACGTGCCGGCCCCGACCGACAGCGGCTGGGTGGCGATGGTGCAGCACTACTTTGCATCGGCCTGGATTCCGGCTGATAACGTCAAGCGCGAGTATTACGTCAACCGCGTCGACACCAACTTCTACCGCATCGGACTCCAGGAGCCGCTGGGCACGATCGCACCCGGCGCCAGTGTGTCGGCCACGGCCCGCCTGTTTGCCGGCCCGCAGCAAGCACGCATGCTTGAGGCCATCACGCCGGGCCTGGATCTGGTGAAGGACTACGGCTGGCTGACCATCGTGGCCAAGCCGCTGTTCTGGCTGCTCGAAAAGATCCACGGGCTGCTGGGTAACTGGGGCTGGTCGATCGTCGCGCTCACGGTGCTGATCAAGCTGGTGTTCTTCCCGCTGTCGGCCACGAGCTACCGGTCGATGGCCAAGATGAAGGACCTGCAGCCGCGCATGACGGCCATCCGCGAACGCCACAAGGGCGATCCGCAGAAGATGAACCAGGAAATGATGACGCTGTACCGCACCGAGAAGGTCAATCCGCTCGGCGGCTGCCTGCCGATCGTGATCCAGATTCCAGTGTTCATGGCGCTGTACTGGGCGCTGCTGTCGTCGGTGGAAATGCGCGGTGCGCCTTGGATCGGCTGGGTGCACGATCTGTCCGCGCCTGACCCGTTCTACATCCTGCCGGTGCTGATGGCCGTGTCGATGTTCGTGCAGACCAAGCTGAACCCGACCCCGCCGGACCCGGTGCAGGCCAAGGTCATGATGTTCATGCCGATCGCGTTCTCGGTGATGTTCTTCTTCTTCCCGGCCGGCCTGGTGCTGTACTGGGTGGTGAACAACTGCCTGTCGATCGCGCAGCAATGGTCGATCAACCGCATGCTGGGTACCAACAAGAAGGCGGCACCCGCCAAGTAAGGCGAATGCGCTTCAGCAAAAAGGGCACCTCCGGGTGCCCTTTTTTTACGCCTGCCTGAAACGCTTCAAGCGCTTCAAAGGGGAGCGTGGCAGACGGCCTCGATGTTGTGGCCATCCGGATCGCGCACGAAAGCGCCGTAGTAGTTCGGGTGATAGTGCGCGCGCACGCCGGGTGCGCCATTGTCGGTGCCGCCTGCGGCCGTTGCCGCGGCGTAGAACGCCTCCACCTCGGCACGCGTATCAACGCGGAAGGCCACGTGCAGCGGCGGCTTGTTCGGCCCCTGCCCAGCCATTGCTGCTGAAATCCAGAACTCCGCCTTGCCGGGTGGGCCAAAACCGGCCACATCGGTGTGGCCCGTGACGGCCGCCGGAAACTCCAGCACCTTGGCCAAACCAATGGCGCCGAGCGCCTGTTCGTAGAACTGCTTGCTGGCTTCGAAGTCGCTGACGACGACGCCGGTGTGATCGATCATCCGAATCTCCTTGGTTGGAAACTGGCGCGCAACTGTGCGGCTGCCGCACAATACCGCCCATGACCGCTGCTGACCACCCCACCGCCTTGCCGAACGCTTCCACCACGCCGCGCACGCCCATCCTCACGATCCCCATCGCGGCGATTGCCACCGCGCCCGGGCGGGGCGGCATTGGCGTGGTGCGCGTATCGGGGCCCGACGTGCGCGCCGTCATGCAAGCCGTGTGCGGACGCCTGCTGACGCCGCGCCAGGCAACCTATCTACCCTTCCTCGACGCCAACGGCAACGCCATCGATCGCGGCATCGCGCTGTGGTTTCCCGCGCCGCATTCATACACGGGCGAAGACGTGCTGGAGCTGCAGGGCCACGGCGGCCCCGTCGTGATGCAACTGCTGCTGCAGCGCTGCCTGGCCGCCGGCCGCGAGATCGGTCTGCGCGTGGCGGAGCCCGGCGAGTTCACGCGCCGCGCCTTCCTCAACGACAAGATGGATCTGGCGCAGGCCGAGGCCGTCGCCGACCTGATCGAGGCCAGCACCGAGGCTGCCGCCCGTTCGGCGGCGCGTTCGCTCGATGGCGCGTTCTCGCAGGCGGTACATGCGCTGGTCGAGCGCGTGATCCATCTGCGCATGCTGGTGGAGGCAACGCTGGATTTTCCCGAGGAGGAGATCGACTTCCTGGAAGCCTCCGACGCACGCGGCCAGCTCGCCGGCATCCGCGCGGCCGTGGATGGCGTGCTGGCGCAGGCGCGCCAGGGTGCGCTGCTGCGCGAAGGCCTGCACGTGGTGCTGGCGGGGCAGCCGAACGTCGGCAAGTCGTCGCTGCTCAATGCGCTGGCCGGCGCGGAACTGGCCATCGTCACGCCCATTGCAGGCACCACGCGTGACAAGGTGCAGCAGACCATCCAGATCGAAGGCATCCCGCTGAACATCGTCGACACGGCGGGCCTGCGTGACACGGAAGACGAAGTCGAGCGCATCGGTATCGAGCGCACCTGGGCTGCCATCGCTCGCGCCGATGTCGTCCTGCATCTGCTGGACGCAGCGGACTATCGCGCCAACGGCCTCTCGCCCGAAGATGCCGCCATCGACGCCCGCATCGCCGAACACGTGCCCGCCGGCGTGCCCACCCTTCGCGTCGTCAACAAGATCGACCTCTCAGGCGTGGCCGTACCAGGCCGCGTGGATTCGGAGCCGCCCGAGGTATGGCTCTCGGCGCGCGATGGCCTGGGCGTTGAATTGCTGCGGGCGGCGTTACTGGAGACTGCCGGCTGGCAGGGCGGTGGCGAGGGGCTTTACCTCGCACGTGAGCGCCATCTCGCTGCGCTGCGCACGGCCCGCGAACATCTGGCCACGGCCGCGGAGCACGCAGATCAGCAAGCGCAATCGCTGGACCTGTTTGCCGAAGAACTGCGGCTTGCGCAGGAAGCGTTGAACAGCATCACGGGGGCGTTTTCGAGCGATGATTTGCTGGGCGTGATTTTTAGTCGGTTTTGCATCGGCAAGTGAGCACCATGTCTGCTTACCCCGTCTCCATCAAGGGCGTCCTACAGGCGCCCACCGGCGAGATCGTCCTGCTGCTCAATGAGCGCGAAGAATGGGAGTTGCCCGGCGGCCGTATTGAACTCGGCGAATCCCCCGTCGAATGCCTTGCGCGTGAGATTGCCGAAGAGCTGAACCTGCAGGTGGAGGTGCGCGCTCCGATCGACACGTATCTGTTTGAAGTCGTGCCGGGCAAGCATGTGTTCGTTGCCACGTATGCGTGCGCGCTGGCGGGCCCGTTTGAACCCATCGTCAGTCATGAGCACAAGCGCCTTGGGCTGTTTGCGCCCGACGCGTTGCCGATGAATTTGCCGAAGGGTTATCGGGCATCGATTGCGGCGACGCTGGAGGCGTCGGTTTAGCCCGATGCGTGTGCTCTTCATCTGCAGCCGCAATCGGCTGCGCAGCCCGACGGCGGAAGTGGTCTTCGCCAAGTGGCCAAACGTCGAGACAGATTCGGCGGGCTTGGCTCCCGACGCAGACGTGCAACTCGATGCCGATCAGCTCGACTGGGCTGAGGTGATTTTTGTCATGGAACGCAGCCACCAGCGACGCCTGTCCCAACGGTTTGGTTCGCGGTTACGCGGCAAGCGCGTGGTGTGTCTGGATATTTCCGACGACTACGTGTTCATGCAGCCGGAACTCGTCACCTTGCTGGAGAAACGGGTTGGTCCGTATCTGCGCGGTTGATTGGTAAGCAAGCCGTTCAATCCTTGCCCCAACGCCAGCGCGGCGGCTCGCCCTTCCACCAGCAAACCAGCACCAGCAGCGCTGTCACGCCCTGCGCGTACAACGCAAAGCTCGACTGCGTGCGGCCTGGGTGCAGCCCCACGATGCCCGCCACCAGCAGTACGGCATAGATGGCGAGCACCACCCAGCCCTGCCAACGCGAAGGCAAGCCCCATCCCCAGCCGTAGCGTTTGGCCGGGAACCAGTACTCGTTGGAATTGGTAGGCATCGTTGTCTGAGAGCACGTGTGCAAAGGACGCATGCCACTGTACTCCCAGGCAGAATCCCCGTAACAAACGCCAACAGCCAGCCGGTCAATTACCGCTGGCGGATGTCGTTTGCAACAGAGAAGGGCGCGCTAAGCGCACCGAAGCGGCGGACAATGGCGCACAGGCCATCAACCGCATCTTGCTAGCTTCTGTATCGGGGAGTGGAGCGTTGGTTGAATCCGGAAAGGCTTCCGGTACGCGCTAGGCGCTACAAACCAAGCTCGGCGGAACGGAGGTCGATTGACTTCACACCGCCAGCGGCAGCACCCGATTGGTGCTACCGAAACAATCGCGCGATCTTAGTAGAGCTTCTTCGGCAGCATTTGCGAACGCAGGCGTTTACGCGTACGCGACACGGCAGCAGCCTTCTTGCGCTTGCGCTCGGTCGTCGGCTTTTCGTAAGCGGTGCGGGCGCGCAGTTCCTTGATCAGGCCAGTGCGCTCGATTTCACGGCGGAAGCGGCGCAGCGCAACTTCGACCGGCTCGTTTTCTTTCAGACGGATGGTGGTCATCGGGTCCCTTGCTCAGTATTCGGGTGGACGGCGAAACAGCGGATTATATACCGCCCAGAGGGCGTGCAGTGTAGTTGAATCTGTTTACCGATGCAAGGCACTTCCGATTGTGGCGGAAAGGCCATTTCTTGCCGCAATTTTGTGCAGATGCGTGGCCTCGATACTACGCCATGGGGCGGCCAACCATCGGAATGGGAACGGAAGAGGAACGCCGCTTGCTCAGCGCGAGCATCCCTCCTGACTTCTATCGTGGAACGCGTTCCCAAGTCTGCGCCTGCGTTGGTTGCCACAAGCGCACCGCCCGCTGCCGAAGCGCTGCCCGAACGGCTGCGCTATGTGGACGACACGCGCCCGGGCTACACCCGGCGCCGGCTGCGCGGCCGCTTCGTCTATTTCGATACGCGCGGCGAGCGCATCCGCGATCCGGCGGTCATTGCGCGCATCAACAAACTGGCGATTCCACCGGCCTATACCGACGTATGGATCTGCCCCCACGCGGGCGGCCATTTGCAGGCGACAGGGCGCGACGCGCGTGGGCGCAAGCAATATCGCTATCACGCCGACTGGCGCGCTTTTCGCGATGCCGACAAATACGGGCGGCTGCTGGCCTTCGGGGCAGCGCTGCCTCGCGTGCGTGAGGCGATCACCGCCCACCTGGCGGCGCCCGGCCTGTCGCGCGAGAAGATGCTGGCGACGGTGGTCTTTCTGTTGGACGTGACGCTAGTGCGCGTGGGCAACGCAGCGTATGCGCGCGACAACCGCTCCTACGGGCTCACGACGCTGCGCAATCGCCACGTAGAGGTGCACGGCAACACTGTGCGTTTTCAGTTTCGCGGCAAGAGTGGCGTGGAGCACGACGTGTCGGTATCGGACCCGCGCCTGGCGCGCATCATTCGGCGCTGCGTCGATCTTCCGGGGCAGGAGTTGTTCCAGTACATCGACGAAGCGGGCGAACGCCGCGCAATTGATTCCGCCGATGTGAATACATACTTACAAGAGATTACCGGCGCGGATTTCACGGCAAAGGACTACCGCACCTGGGCCGGCAGCGTGCTCGCGCTGGATCTGTTGCGCGGGCGCACCTCGGCGAGCGTTACCGAGGCGCGCCGGCAGGTAGTGGAAGCCATTGCCGCCGTGGCCCAACGCCTGGGAAACACGCCGGCCGTCTGTCGCAAGTGCTATGTTCATCCGGCCGTGGTGGACGCCTTCCTGGCCGGCGAGCTGGAAGCACTTCCCCCAACCCGCGCGCGCAAGGGCCTGCGACGGGAAGAGGTGGCCCTGCTTCGATTTCTCGAACACACTGCCGGCGCAAAGGCCAAGGGCGAAAAAAAGCCCGCCTGAACAAGGCGGGCTTTCGAGCGAACAGACGCGAATTTACTTCGACTGCTGCGGCGTCATGTCCGGCGTGGCGGGTGCAACGCCCGGCGCAGCCGTCGGCTGAGCCTGCTGTGCGGCCACGGTGGTGCTGTGTTCCTGCAGACCGCCGCCCAACGCCGTGTACAGATCAATGGCGTTGGTCAGGCGCGCCAGGCGCGTCTGCACCAACGTCTGGTCGGCGCTGAACAGATCGCGCTGTGCGTCAAGCACGTCGAGGAAGCTCGACACGCCGTTGCGATAGCGCTGGTCGGACAGCGTCAGGCGATCGGCCGTCGCATCGCGGAAGCGCCTCTGCGCGGCCACCTGCTCTTCCAGCGTGCCGCGCGCCACGAGGGCGTCGGACGCTTCGCGGAACGCGGTCTGGATCGTCTTCTCGTAGTTGGCAACCGCGATCTTCTGGTTGGTCTTGGTCAAGTCCAGGTTGAAGATGTTGGTGCCCCAGTTGAAGATCGGCAGCGTCAAGTTCGGCACGAACGACCACAGCCCCGTTCCGCTCTTGAAGAGATCGTGCAGCGCCGTGCTGGCCGTACCGATATTCGACGTCAGCCCAATGCTCGGGAAGAACGCCGCACGCGCCACGCCAATGTTGGCGTTGGCGGCAATCAGCTTCTGCTCGGCCTGACGAATATCGGGGCGCTGCTCCAGCAGCTCGGACGGCACACCGGGCGGAATGTCAGCGACGATCTTTTCCGACGACACCGTGGTCGGCGCGGGCAGGTCGGCCGGCAAGGGAGCGCCGACCAGCACCACCAGGGCGTTGGTCGCCTGCGCGTACTGGCGCGTGAGCTGAGCCACCGACACGCGGGCCGACTCCACCAGCGTCTCGGTCTGGCGCAGGTCCAGCGCCGACGAAGCGCCGACGTCAAACCGCTGCTTGGCGAGCTTGTAGTAATCCTCGCGGCCCTTCAGGGTCTGCTGTGCCAGGTCCAGCTGCTCGGCGTAGGCGCGCTCGTTCAGGTAGGCCTTCGCCACCTGCGAGATCAGGCTGATCTGCGCGGCACGCCGGCCTTCGTCCGTCGCCAGATAGCTCGCACGCGCGGACGACGTAACGTCGCCCACGCTGAACAGGTTCACCTGGTAGTTGCTGATGCCCACGCCCAGCTGGTACTGCTTGGTGTAGATGTCGCCGCCGGTCGTCGAGATCGACGGCGGCGTGTGGCTGCGCGTGTACGTGGCAGACGCATTGACCGGCGGCAGCAGGTCGGCGATCTGCAGGCGGTACTGCGCACGCGCGGCCTCGACGTTGAGCATGGCCACGCGCAGGTCTCGGTTGTTCTCGAGCGCCAGGCCGATCAGCTTCTGCAAGCGCGCATCGGGGAAGAACTCGCGCCAGCCCAGTTCGGTCGCCCGTGGGGCGTTCTCGCCGGGCTTGGCGGAGTCTGCCGGGACGGCATAGCCAGCCGGTGCCTGCGGATAGGTGTTCGTTACCGGAGCATCCGGACGCTCATACGTCGGCGCCAGCGAGCAGCCGGACAGCACGCCGGCAGCCAGCAGGAGCGCCGGCAGCAGCGCGGGGGTTCGAAAGGTCATCGTTTTCTGCATGTTCAGATTTCCTCGTCCAGCGGACGGTGCGCGGCATCCAGACGGCGTTGACGCTCGCTGCCCTTGAAGATGCGGCGGACCACCACGAAGAACACAGGCACCAGCACCACGGCCAGCACCGTCGCGGTGATCATCCCGCCCATCACGCCCGTACCGATGGCGCGTTGGCTGGCGGAGCTGGCGCCCGTGGCAATCGCCAGCGGCAGCACGCCAAGGATGAAGGCGAACGACGTCATGATGATCGGGCGGAACCGCAGGTGCACGGCTTCCAGCGTCGCCTCGATCAGGCCCTTGCCTTGCGCCTGCAAGTCCTTCGCAAACTCGATGATCAGAATTGCGTTCTTGGCGGACAAGCCCACCACCGCAATCAGGCCGACCTTGAAGTACACGTCATCGGGCATCGCGCGCAGCGTCACGCCCAGCAGTGCGCCAAGCACACCCAGCGGCACCACCAGAATCACCGCCGCCGGGATCGACCAGCTTTCATACAGCGCCGCCAGCACCAGGAACACCGCCAGCAGCGACAGCGCATACAGCGCCGGCGCCTGCGAGCCCGAGGCCTTTTCCTGAAGCGACTGGCCCGTCCACTCGTAGCCGATACCGGCCGGCAGCTTGGCGGCCAGGCGTTCCATCTCGGCCATGGCGTCGCCCGAGCTGGCACCCGGCGCGGCCGCACCCGAAAGGCGAACAGCCGGATAGCCGTTGTAGCGCACGAGCTGCACCGGGCCGACGATCCAATGGCCCTTAGCGAACGTCGACATCGGCACCATGTTGCCCTGCGCGTTGCGCACGTACAGGTTCATGATGTCTTCGGGCTGCATGCGGTTGATCTTGTCCGCTTGGACGATCACACGCTGCTGACGACCGTAGTTCGGGAAGTCGTTGGCGTACGCCGAACCCAGCGCCGTCGACAGCACAGCGTTGATGTCGGTGAACGAGACACCCAGCGCGTTGGCCTTCTCGCGGTCGATATCCACCTGGTACTGCGGCGAATCTTCCAGACCTTCCGGGCGCATGCCAGTAATGATCTTGCTTTTCGCCGCCATCCCCATCAGTTGATTGCGAGCTGCCATCAGGGCGTCATGCCCCAGGCCAGCTCGATCCTGCAGACGGAAGGTAAAGCCGGTGGCATTGCCCAGTTCCGGAATCGGCGGCGGGTTCAGCGGGAACACAATCGCATCGCGAATACCACCAAACAGCGCACCAAAGGCACGGCCGGCCACGGCATCAGCGGTTTGATCCTTGCCCTTACGCTCGCTCCAATCCTTGAACGGGGTGAATACGATACCGGCGTTCGGCCCGTTGCCCGAGAAGCTGAAACCCTGCACGGCCACGATGTTCTCGACCGCCTTTTCCTGCTTGTAGTAGTTCTCGACCTGCTTGATCACCTCCAACGTCCGGTTGGCCGATGCACCCGGCGGCAACTGGATATTGGTCACGATGTAGCCCTGGTCTTCGGTCGGCAGGAACGAAGACGGCAGGCGCAGGAACAGGAACACCACCGCAACGATCAGCGCAGCGTAGATGACCATGTAGCGGAAGGTCTTCTTCAGCATGCGCTCCACGAAGCTTTGGTAGTGATTCGTGGTGGAGCTGAACATGCGGTTGAACCAGCCGAAGAAGCCCTTCTTCTCGTGGTGCGAACCCTTCTCGATCGGCTTGAGCAGCGTCGAGCACAGTGCCGGCGTCAACGTCAGCGCCATGAGTGCCGAGAAGAAGATCGACGACACCATCGACAGCGAGAACTGGCGATAGATCGCACCCACCGAGCCCGAGAAGAACGCCATCGGGATGAACACGGCCATCAGCACCAGCGTAATACCGATGATGGCGCCCGTGATCTGTCCCATGGCCTTGCGGGTCGCTTCGCGCGGGGGCAGGCCTTCTTCGGCCATGATCCGCTCGACGTTTTCCACCACCACGATGGCATCGTCAACGAGAATACCGATCGCCAGCACAAGGCCGAACATCGTCAGCACGTTGATCGAGAAGCCCATCGCGTTCATGACGGCAAACGCGCCCAGCAGAGAGATCGGCACCACGATCGACGGCACCAGCGTGTAGCGGATGTTCTGCAGGAACAGCAGCATCACCAGGAACACCAGCACCATGGCTTCGAACAGCGTCTTGACCACTTCCTCGATCGAGATCTGGACGAACTTGGAGGTGTCGTACGGCACCTTGTATTCCACGCCCGCCGGGAAGTACTTCGAGAGCTCTTCCAGCTTGGCCTTCACGGCCTTGGCCGTACCCAGAGCGTTACCCGTGGGCGAGAGCTGCACACCAATGGCCGAAATCGGCTGGCCGTTGATCCGCGCAGAGGTCGAGTAAGTCTGGCCGCCCAGTTCCAGGCGTGCAACGTCCTTCACGCGCACCAGCGAACCGTCAGGCTTGGCCACCAGCACGATGTTGCCGAACTGCTCGGTGGTCGTGAGTTGGCCTTCCACCACGACCGTGGCCGCGAGGGGCTGATCGGAGACAGACGGCAGATCGCCGATCGTACCGGCCGAGACCAATGCGTTCTGTGCGCGGATGGCGTTGTAGACATCCGTGGGCGTCAGCTTGTAGCCGACCAGCTTGGCCGGATCGATCCAGACGCGCATGGCGCGTTCCGTACCGAACAGGATGGCCTGACCCACACCCGGCACGCGCTTGATTTCATTCAGCACGTTGCGTGAGATGTAGTCACCCAGTGCGACCGGGTCCATCTTGCCGTCGGTGGATGCCAGCGTGGCAAACAGCAGGAAGTTCGCGCGGGCCTTGTCGACCTGCACGCCCTGCTGCGTCACAGCAGAAGGCAACCGGGCTTCCACGCGCTTCAAGCGGTTCTGCACGTCCACCTGCGCCAGTGCCGGATCAGTGCCGGCCTTGAACGTCACGGTGATCTGCGCCTGGCCGTTACCGCCCTGGCTGACCGACTCCATATAGAGCAGGCCGTCCGCACCGTTCATTTCCTGCTCGATGATGCTGGTGACGGATTCGTCCAGCGTCTTCGCATTGGCGCCCGGATACGTTGCCGTGATGATGACGGACGGCGGCGCGATGGTCGGGTACTGCGAGATCGGCAGCTGGGTGATCGAGATCGCCCCAGCAAGAATGATGAACAGCGCGAGCACCCAGGCAAAGACCGGGCGATCGATAAAAAACTTTGCCATGCGATGGCTCCTTGTTTACTGCTTGGCTGCCGGTGCGCTGGCAGCGGGAGTGCTTGCAGCAGGGGCGCTGGCCGACGATGCGGGTGCGGCGCCGCCACCCTGGCCTTGCGGGCCCTTGCCCTGGCCTGCCGACATCGGCTGCCACGGCACAGCCTTGACCGGTGCGCCCGGATGAACCTTCTGCAGGCCGTCGACGATCACCTTGTCGCCTGCCTTCAGGCCGCTGGCGACGATCCATTCCGTACCGGTCGAGCGATCGGCCTGGACTTGGCGCACTGCAGCCATGCCCTTCTCGTCGACCACCATGACCGAGGCGCCGTCCGGGCTGCGCGTCACCGCTTGTTGCGGCACCGTGATCGCCTGCTCGTCGACGGCCTGCTCCAGGCGGGCGCGTACGTACATGCCCGGCAGCAGCGTACGATCGGCGTTCGGAACAATTGCGCGCAACGTGATCGTGCCCGTGGCCGGGTCCACTGTCAGGTCGGAGAAGTACAGCTTGCCCGACTGTGCATAGGCGCGGCCGTCTTCCGTCACGAGCGTGACCTTGGCTGCATCACCGCCAGCCTTGGCCAGCTTGCCGTCCTTGAGCGCTTGCTGCAGACGCATCACTTCGGTGCTCGACTGCGTGAAGGTCAGGTAGATCGGGTCGATCTGCTGCACGGTCGTCAGCAGCGTTGCCTCGCCCTGGCCCACCAGAGCGCCTTCGGTGACCTGCGCCAGACCAGCACGCCCGGAGATGGGCGAAGTCACGCTGGCGTAGCCGACGTTCAGCTTGGCGGTTTCCACGGCAGCGCGGGCGGCGGCCACGTCAGCGGTGGCTTGCTTGGCGGCGGCGGTGGCGTCGTCGTAGTCCTGCTTGCTGATGGCGTTGGTGGCAACCAGCGGCTTGTAGCGTTCAGCCTTCAGTTGCGCCTGCGTTTGCGTGGCTTCCGAGCGCGCAAGCTGTGCCTTGGCGCTGTCGAGCGACGCCTGATACTGCGCCGGATCGATCTGGAACAACTGCTGGCCGGCCTTCACGTCGCTGCCTTCGGCGTAGGTGCGCTTAAGTACGATGCCCGCGACCCGTGCGCGCACCTGTGCCACACGCGTGGCCTCCAGGCGGCCCGGCAACTCGCTGGTCAGACCAACGGAGTGCGGCTGCACGGTCACAACGCCGACTTCGGTCGGAGGCGTGCCGGCGCCGCCCGGCCCTTGTGCCTGCTTGTTGCCGCAGGCTGCAAGTGCCACCACCGTGAATGCGGCGGCAGCGAGTTGGTGATAACGGCGGGTGTTCGTCATAGATGACCCCATGTGGCGATAAGCGGAATGCCGGGTGCCGCCACGCCGCGCAAACGAGTGCGACGCCGGCAAACCGTCAGCGAAACCAAAAAACACAAAACGAAAACGTCCGATGCTAGCTGCATCTCGCGGCATGCGATATGGTCTTTGCGACGAACTCGCAACAACTGGGACCAGAATGCTAAGACGCGGGAGCGATCGGCAGTCGATCTCCGACTGGCTGCCGACAGACAGAAGTCGGCTCCAGACCACGTGCCCGGGATTGGATGTGGCGCATACGGCCATGGGCAAGCGACGGAGTGCGCGCTATTATAGATACGTTCGCGTATGTATGTAAGTGACGCCGTTACGAATAGGGACTCCGTTGACACCTTTCCGGAGTTCGTAGCAATGACGGCGATCAAGCGAACGTGCGGCAAATACCGCGCTGCGACAAGCATTGTCAGCCAACGGACCCGCTGCCGCGTTGTGCGAAGCGCAATGGTGCGTTGCCTGGAATTGTGCATTGCACAAAAGCCAATCGAAAGAACGCCGGCCGAGGTGACACGGCGTTCCTCTGGAAGATCATGGTTAGACGAACGAAGGAAGAAGCACTGGAAACACGTAACCGCATCTTGGATGCGGCGGAAGACGTGTTCTATGCGCGCGGCGTGGCACGCACATCGTTATCGGATATCGCGCAGGCCGCGGGCGTGACGCGCGGCGCCATCTACTGGCACTTCCGCAATAAGACCGACGTATTTGCCGCCATGTGCGAGCGCGTGAAGCTGCCCATGGAGACCATGTGCACCCCGCTGGGGGTCGAGGCCGATGATCCGCTGGGTGAACTGCGCACCGTGGGCAACTTCCTGCTGCGGCAACTCGTGGAAGACGCGCACTGGCGCAAGGTCTTCGAGATCATGTTCAACAAGTGCGAGTTCGTGGAAGACACGAGCCCCATCCTCAAGCGCCAACAAGAATCGTTTGAGGAAGGCATGACCCACCTGACGAGCATCATCGAGCAGGCAACGCGGCGCGGGCAACTGCCGGCCGACCTCGACATCCCCCTGGCCGTGGCCCATTTTCATGCCACGTTCAACGGCATCATGGGCGATTACCTCTTCTACCCGGACGCTTCCAGCCTCGCCACCAAGCGCGAGCGCCTACTGGATGCGTGCATCGACACCCTCAAATATGCGCCATCGCTGCGGCTGGAGCCGGCCGCGGCCACGGCCGCCCATACCGGGGCGTCGGCATGAACACGCCCGTGTTCGACCAGATGGTCTTTGCCGGCGGCGGCAACCGCTGCTGGTGGCAGGCCGGCTGGTGGGATGTCGTGCAGCCCGAACTGGGCTTGGCGCCGCGCGTGATTGCCGGCATCTCGGCCGGCGCGTCGACGGCGTGCATGCTGCATGCCTGGAATTCTGCCGAGCTGATGGATTACTACGGCGAAGCCTTGCGCCAAAACACCCGCAACGCCCATTGGGGCAACCTGCTACGCGGCGAGCGCGTGTTTCCGCATTACGGCATGTACCGCACGGCGCTGCTGACGGTGTTCGGCGAGGGCCGCTTCGGGCGGCTGGCGCAGGCGCCCGAGATCCGCATCGGCGTGGCGCATATCCCGCGCTGGCTAGGCGCACGGTCGGCGGTGGCGGCGGGGCTGATTGCCTACAACATCGAAAAGCACGTTCGCAAGACCCTGCACCCGACGCTGGGCAAGCGCCTCGGCTTCACGCCAGAAATCGTGCGCGCGCAGGACTGCGCCACCCCGGAAGACTTGGCGGACCTGCTGCTGCAATCGGCCTCCACGCCGCCGTTCACGCCGGTGCTGCGGCGCGCGGGGCGGCCGGTGCTCGACGGCGGCATGGTCGACAACGTGCCCGTGCACGCGCTGGACGCCACGCCCGGCGACGCGCTGGTGCTGGTCACGCGCCTGTACCCGCGTCCGACGTATTTCCGCATGGATGTGCCCGTGGCCGACGGCGTGCAGCGCCGCTTTTACGTGCAGCCCTCGCGCAAGGTTCCCATTTCAAGCTGGGATTACACCCGCCCGGGCGCTATGCGCGACGCCTATGCGCTCGGCCGTCATGACGGCGAAACCTTCCTGCGCGAACTTCCACGCGGGTTCGCCACGGCGGCGGCTGCGTAACCACCTCCTCCAAGACAGGCGGCGGGCGCGCCGCTTGCTGCACATGGCGCGCCCGCCGGCGTGCCACCAAGGTCGTCCGGCCAATGCTTCTTCGACGGACACCTCATGCCCGCAAACCCTGCACATGCGTTTGACCTGATCGTGATCGGCGCCGGTTCGGCCGGGCTCGCGGCTGCGCGCCGGTCTGCGCAACTGGGGGCACGCACGCTGCTGATCGACCGCGCGCAAGTGGGCGGCACCTGCGTCAACCGCGGGTGCGTGCCCAAGAAGCTGCTTGGCTACGGCGCCGCCTGGTCGCAGACCGTGGCGCGATGCCTGCGCACCGCCAACGCCGCCGACGCCTGGGCCGATGCCATCGCTCGCACGCGCGCCGAAGTCGCACGGCTGCACGAAGCGCATTTCGCCCACCTTGCCAATGCCGGCGTGCAGTGGTTGAGCGGCACGGCCTCGCTGCGCGGCCGCGGCATCGTCCGCCTGCAAGCCGATACCGGCAAGACCACGTTGCGGGCACGCCAGATCGTGCTCGCCGCCGGCGCCCGCCCCATGCCGCTTCCCGTACCCGGCGCGGAACTGGCCTGCACCTCTGACGACGTGTTTGACTGGGACACGCTCCCCGCATCGCTCATCATCGCGGGCGGCGGCGTCATCGCGGTGGAGATGGCGTCCACGCTGGCACGCTTTGGCGTGCGGGTTACCGTGCTGACGCGCGATGCGCGTGTGCTGCCTGAATTTGACGTCACGGTGGCCGAGGCCGCTGCGCAGTCGCTGGCCGGCTGCGGCGTCGAGCTGATCCTGAACGCCGACGTCGTCCGCGTCGAACGCGATGCAGTGAATGGCGGCGGCGTGGCCGTCTACGCGAGCACCGAAGGCAGCGATGTTCCGCGCGTGCTGCGCGCCCAGCGTGTGTTGAGCGCCATCGGCCGCGCGCCGAACATCGCGGGCCTCGGCCTGGACGCGGCCGGCGTCACGCTCGACGCACACGGACGCGTCGCGGTCGATCGCCATTTCCGCACGCGCGCCCGCGGCGTGCATGCCGTGGGCGACATTTGTGGCGGCAGCCCGCTGCAATTGACGCCCGTGGCCGCAGCGCAGGGCCGCTACGTGGCTGAACGCTTATTCGGCAAAGGCACCAAGCTGCCCGACATGAACACCGTGCCGATGGCCGTGTTCTGCGATCCGGCGATCGCCAGCGTAGGCCTGACCGAGACTGACGCGCGCACGCGCTGGCCTGAATTGAGCAAACGCGGGCCGGACACCGACAAACGCGCGTTGGCAGATCGGATCGACGTGGTGGTGCGCCGCTTCGTCTCGTTGGAGCAGCGTTTTGCAGGCTCGGGCATGGAATCGCTGATCAAGCTGGTGTGCAATGCGCGCAGTGGACGCGTGCTGGGCGCGCACATCGTCGACAACGCCGCGCCGGAGATCATCCAGGCGTTGGCGGTGGCCGTGCGCATGGGCGCCCGGGTCAAGCACCTGCATACAACCGTCGGCCTGCACCCAACCGTGGCAGAGGAAATGCTGAGCATGTAAGCGCACTCGTTCAATTTTCCTGATCCCGACCTGCAAATCCATGCACGTTGCTGGTGCTATGTCGGCGCAGAATAGTAAATATATTCTTCAGGAAATTTGACATGCTTCCCGTGCTTTATCTGTCCCATGGGTCGCCCATGTTGGCGGTCGATCCGGGCCCTGTCGGCAAGCTGCTGGCGGCGCTCGGGCAAGAGATGATCGCCCTCAAGCCGCGCGCCATCGTCGTGGTTTCGCCGCATTGGATGACGCGTCGGCCGACCGTCACCGCCCGCGCCCAGCAGGAAGCGTGGCACGACTTCGGCGGCTTCCCGCCACAGCTCTACGCCTTGGAATACGCCCCGCCCGGCGCGCCGGACTTGGCCGAGCGCATCCGCGCGCTGATCGACGGCAACATCGTCCCGGGGCTGGAAGAACAGGCCTCCACTGTGCTGGACCCGCGCCAGCCGCTGGACCACGGCGCCTGGATGCCCCTAATGCTGATGTTTCCCGAGGCGAAGATTCCCGTGGTGCAGGTGTCGTTGATGCCTGGCCTGTCACCGGCTTGCCAGATGGCGATGGGGCGCACGCTCGCGCCGCTGCGCGACGAAGGCGTGCTGATCGTCGGCTCCGGCAGCTTCACACACAACTTGCGCGCGCTGATGCGCGGCCCCGGCATGGCCCAGCATGGCGTGCCGGCCGAGCCTTGGGTGACGGCGTTTCGCGAGTGGATGATCGAGTCAATGACCGAGGGCATCCGCAGCGGCGATTTCACCCAGTTCTGCGATTACCGCGCGCAAGCCCCGAACGCCGCCCACGCTCACCCGACCGACGAACACCTCATGCCGCTGTACGTGGCATTGGGCGCCGCGATGGGCCAGCCGAGCCAAGCCACGCCGGGCGGCGTGCAGGCTCAACACGTGGTCGATACCGTGACGTACGGCGCGCTGGCGATGGACAGCTTCCGCTTTGACGGCGCTGGCGCCAACCAACCGCAGCTGCGTGCCGCGGCTTGATTGACGAAAAACGACGTAAAGAACGCTGGCGTTATGCGCGGATCAGCGCGGGCGCCAGCGCCGTCGGATTGACCACGCTGTCGACGTTGCCCTGCAGGACATCAAGGATGTTCTGGAACGCGATGCTGAAGTACAGCTCGTAGCCTTCGCGCTCGACGTAGCCGATGTGCGGCGTGCAGATGCAGTTCTCCATGCGCAGCAGGGTGTGGCCCTGCAGGATGGGCTCCGTTTCAAACACGTCGATGGCGGCCATGCCCGGGCGCCCGCGATTGAGCGACGTCACCAGGCCATTTTCTTCCACCAATTCAGCGCGGCTCGTGTTGACGAAGAGGGCGGTCGGCTTCATGCGCGTGAGGTCAGCCACCGACACGATGCCGCGCGTCTCGTCGTTCAAGCGCAGGTGAACGGACAGCACGTCGGACTGCTCGAACAGCGCATCCTTCGATTCCGCCACAGCAAAGCCGTCGGCGCGCGCGCGTTCCTGCGAGCCCTCGCGGCCCCACACCAGCACATTCATGCCGAAGGCGCGGCCGTAGCCAGCCACGAGCTGACCGATCTTGCCGTAGCCGAAGATGCCCAGCGTCTGGCCCTTCAGAACGCGGCCAATGCCAAAGTTGGGCGGCATCGTGGTGGATTTCAGCCCCGACTGCTGCCACGCGCCGTGCTTGAGGCTCGCCACGTATTGCGGAATGCGGCGCTGCGCGGCCATCACGAGCGCCCAGGTCAGTTCAGCCGGCGCCACTGGCGAGCCCTTGCCCTCCAGCACCACCACGCCCTTGTCGGTACAGGCATCCAGGTCGATATGGCTGCCCGAATCGCGTGATACGCGGCCAGTCTGGCTGATGATCTTGAGTTTGGGCAGGCGGTCCAGCAACTGACGCGTCACACGCGTGCGCTCCCGGATCAGCACGATGGCTTCAACGTCCGCCACACGTGCGGCCAATTGACCCACGCCTTTGACGGTGTTGTTGAACACTTTGACTTCGTGATCCTGCATCAGGCTGAAGCAATCCAGCTTGCGAACAGCGTCTTGGTAGTCGTCCAGTACGGCAATCTTCATCGACATCTCACTTCGAACAATGGTGCGCAGCAAAAAACAGCGATCCCTCGCGGTGGTATTCTTCCCATCCCTCGTCGCACGACAATCTGTGTCGACGTTCGGAATTGCCCGCCGCGGGCACGCAATTTGCGCAGCCCCGCTGGTGACGAGTCCTTGTTCTAGGGTCTGTTGACCTCGGTCCCGCCACTTTAGCGCACGCGGCCCCCGCTGCCCGGAAAAACCCACCTTCCGTCAGCGCACCGCTTTGTAACTGAATGTGAAATCAGCACGGCTCCCGTCCCTCCGCCTGCCTCACCTCTCCCTCTGGAAATCGCTGATCCGGCCTGCCCATGAGGTGCCGTCGATCGCTTTCCACCCTGCCGCTGGACGCGGCCACCGTGCTGATCCGCCATCGATTTCTTTCTCACTTCCATTGGAGTTTTGGTCATGAATCAACCCGTGATGCAGGGCGTGCCCGCATTGAACGTGCCCGATTACGTGAAACACCCGCGCCTGATCGCGTGGGTGGGCGAGGTGGCAGCACTCACCAAGCCGGAGCGCATTGTCTGGTGTGATGGTTCGCAAGAGGAATACGACCGCCTGTGCGCCGAAATGGTGGCCGCCGGGACGATGAAGCAGCTCAACCCGGCCAAGCGCAAGAACTCGTACCTGGCGCTGTCGGATCCGTCGGACGTGGCGCGCGTGGAAGACCGCACCTTCATCTGCTCGCAGAAGAAGGAAGACGCTGGCCCCACCAACAACTGGACGGCCCCGGCCGAGATGCGCCAGACGCTGAACGGCCTGTTTGACGGCAGCATGCGCGGCCGCACGCTGTACGTGGTGCCGTTCTCGATGGGCCCGCTGGGCTCGCCGATCGCGCACATCGGCGTGGAGCTGTCGGACAGCCCGTACGTGGCCGTCAACATGCGCATCATGACCCGCATGGGCCGCGCCGTGTATGACGTGCTGGGCAGCGACGGCGATTTCGTACCGTGCGTTCACACCGTCGGCAAGCCGCTCGCCGCCGGAGAAAAGGACGTGCCGTGGCCGTGCAACCCGACCAAGTACATCGTGCATTTCCCGGAAACGCGCGAAATCTGGTCGTTCGGTTCGGGCTACGGCGGCAACGCGCTGCTGGGCAAGAAATGCTTCGCGCTGCGGATCGCCTCCACCATGGGCCGCGACCAGGGCTGGCTGGCCGAGCACATGCTGATCCTGGGCGTGACCTCGCCGGAAGGCCAGACGTATCACGTGGCGGCGGCTTTCCCGTCGGCTTGCGGCAAGACCAATTTTGCGATGCTGATTCCGCCGGCCGGCCTAAATGGCTGGAAGGTCACGACCATCGGCGACGACATCGCCTGGATCAAGCCCCGCAAGGACGCCACCGGCAAGACCCGCCTGTACGCCATCAACCCGGAAGCCGGCTACTTTGGCGTGGCCCCGGGCACCAGCGAGAAGACCAACTTCAACGCGATGGCTACGCTCAAAGAAAACGTCATCTTCACCAACGTGGCCCTCACGGATGACGGCGATGTGTGGTGGGAAGGCATGACCGACACGCCGCCGGCCCACCTGATCGACTGGCAAGGCCAGGATTGGACACCCGAGACCGCCAAGGAAACCGGCCGCAAGGCAGCGCATCCGAACGCGCGTTTCACGGCGCCGGCAGCACAATGCCCCTCGATCGATCCGGAATGGGACAACCCGGCAGGCGTACCCATTGATGCGTTCATCTTCGGCGGCCGCCGCTCGACCACGGTGCCACTCGTGACCGAAGCGCGCGACTGGACCGAAGGCGTATATATGGCCGCGACGATGGGCTCGGAAACCACCGCCGCCGCCGCAGGCCAGCAAGGCGTGGTGCGCCGCGACCCGTTCGCCATGTTGCCGTTCTGCGGCTACAACATGGCCGACTACTTCGCCCACTGGCTCAACGTCGGCGAGAAGCTTGCCGAGAGCGGCGCCACGCTGCCGAAGATCTTCTGCGTGAACTGGTTCCGCAAGGACGAAAACGGCAAGTTCGTGTGGCCGGGCTTTGGCGAAAACATGCGCGTGCTCAAATGGATGATCGATCGCATCGAAGGTCAGGCGCAGGGCGATGAACACGTCTTTGGCGTATCGCCGCGCTACGAAGAACTGAGCTGGGATGGCCTGGACTTCACGGCCGAGCAGTTCGCCAAGGTGATCTCGCTGGACGCGGACGCCTGGAAGCAGGAACTGGCGCTGCACGACGAGCTGTTCACGAAACTGGCGCACGGCCTGCCGCAAGCGCTGCCCGACGCCAAGACCCGCCTGGAAGAACGCCTCGAGGGCTAACGCCCGCCGCCTTTTTGGCATCAGGACAGGAAGCCGAAGCCCGCCTTGCGCGGGCTTTTTTTTCGTCCGTCCGCAGAAGGTTGCCCAAACAATGAGCAGTAATCCTAAAGTTTTAAATCGCGCGAATTACCCCTTCCAACAAAACAGATCAATTGATTTTTAGGGAATCGAATTGTTTTGTAAAAAATACCGACACACACATGAGATCGATCATTATGCCGGCACGAGCATAATCGCCGTGCATTTATGCCGGACCCGAATCATTGCACGCATAGCATCGGCCAAGAACGTTGCCTGGCATAGCTTTATGAAGAATGCATGTCAACCGCACCGCCCCATTGCGTGTCGAATTGAATGAATTTCCAAATTTTAAAATTCCTGCGTGACGAATCTCTACGGGATTCTTATAATCCGGCAAAACGGAATCCCTTTTCTCTGAGCCAGAGGGGGGGTTCATGACTAGAGGAAACGGGAAAGGGCTAACAAGCCTTATGCCAACGGAGGTGGGGAATCCCTACTTCACCGGCGCTCGGGGGGGCGCCGGCTCGGATTGCGCGCAGGCAAGGCCGCAAACTGTGCAAACGATTGCATGGTTCGGCATGCCGCAGCAGGCACCGAGGGGTTTGCAGACCTTTCTCAGGACCACCCTGGACACCACCCAGGAGGCTCCGCTGGCGATCGTCGACGGGAACAGCAGCATGACGATCCGCGCAAGGCCGACGGCCGGGCAACAGCGCCCGCAAGAAACGACATGCGAGCACACGCGCAACTGCCCGCATGGCACTCATAACAACGCGCACCGCAGACAGCAGAGCGCAGCCGCGAGGCTGCTCGCCGGAGTGTGTCGGCTGGTTAGACGGGAGGTATCACAAAGTGGGTATTCAGATCTTGCTGGTCGAACAAGACCAGGCAGAGGGGGAGCGTCTGTCGTTTTCCCTGCGTGATGGTGGACACGAGGTACAACGGGTCAGCCATCCGGGCCAGGCGCAGGCAGCCATCCTGGCAGCCATGCCTGAGTTGCTCCTGATGGAGTGGACGTGGCCCGAGCGTGAGTCGATCGACATGCTGCTGGCGTTGCGCGCCAACATGCAGACGCGCGGCCTGCCGGTCATCGTGCTGTCCCGTCATGGCGATGCGCGTGCCAAGATTGCCGCACTCGACGCCGGTGCCGACGACTACGTCGTCAAGCCGTGCGACACGGGCGAGCTGCACGCCCGCATTCGCGCCGTACTGCGCCGCCGCGCGCCGCATCAGCATGGCGACGACATCCTCCAGGTCAACGGCCTGCGCCTCGATCCGCTCACGCTGGGCGTGACTGCGCAAACCGAAACCGGTCCGCGCGCCATTCCGCTCAGCCCGCTGGAATTCCGCCTGCTGCACTTTCTCGTCGCGCACCCGCAACGCGTGCACTCGCGCACGCAACTGCTGGACCGCGTATGGGGCAACCATGTATTCGTGGGTGAGCGCACAGTGGATGTGCACGTGCGCAAGCTGCGCGTGGCGCTGGCCGGCACACCCTGCGATGGCCTGATCCAGACCGTGCGCGGTGGCGGTTATCGCCTCGTGGTGGGCACCAGCGGCGCAACGGCCGCGCATGCTGCCGAAGCGATTGGCATGCAACTGGAAGTGGCGACCCGCAAGGCGGAGCTGCCGGCATACGGCCGCGTCCCCACGACGCGCTCGCTTGGCCCCGCTCAGTTGGGCGCCTGACGAGCCTGTCCGCCAGAGCAGACCGCCGCTTGCGCATTGCGCAGCGGCGGTTTTCTTTTATATCTGCGCTTGGCGATGCGCGCCGTAGCCTGGGCAGATCAACGCACGTAACCCTTATGCCTGCGCGTCAACGCTGGCTTTCGCGCCAGCGTTTGAGCCAGCCGAGCCCTTCGCTCGTACCGGCACGCGGCCGATATTCGCAGCCGACCCAGCCGTCATAGCCGAGCGCATCCAACAACGCGAAGAGGTGCGGATAGTTCAGCTCGCCTTCGTCCGGTTCGTGGCGATCCGGCACGCCGGCAATCTGCACGTGGCCCACGCCATCGACGCACTGCTTGAGCTTGACCGACAGATCGCCCTCCATGATCTGCGCGTGGTACAGGTCGAACTGCACCTTGACGTTGGTCGCGCCGACTTCCTTGCATACCGCATGCGCCTGTGCCTGTTGCGTGAGGAAGAAGCCCGGCATGTCGCGCGTGTTGATGGGTTCGAGCACGATGGTGACGCCCGCGCCGGCAGCCTCGCGCGCAGCGTGGGCGATGTTGCTCACGTAGGTGCCGTGATGGCGCGCGCGGTCTGCACCGGCGGGCAGCAGCCCGGCCATCACGTGCAGGCGCGTGTTGCCGAGCACCTGCGCATACTCCAGCGCTGTCGCAATGCCGCGCTTGAATTCATCCTCGCGACCGGGCAGCGAAGCGATGCCTCGCTCGCCGCCAGCCCAGTCGCCCGGCGGGGCATTGAACAGCGCTTGCGTGAGGCCGGCGCCGTCAAGGCGGGCACGGATATCCGCCTTGTCGAAGTCGTAGGGAAATAGAAACTCAACGCCCTCGAACCCATCTTTTGCCGCAGCGGCAAAGCGGTCGAGGAACGCGTGCTCCTGGTACATCATGGAAAGGTTGGCGGCAAAGCGGGGCATGACAGACCTCTGGATACGATTGCTTATTTATTGACCAACTTCGACGGCGTACGCAACACGGCGATGCAGCCGAGCACCAGCACGCCCGCCAATGCATACATGCCGGTGGATGTGCTGCCCGTCATGTCCTTGAGCGCACCGATCATATAGGGGCTCACGAACCCGGCCAAGTTGCCGACCGAGTTGATGGCGGCAATGCCGGCAGCGGCAGCCGTGCCCTGCAGGAAAGCCGTGGGCAGGGACCAGAACAGCGGCGCACACGTCAGCACGCCCGCAGCGGCCAATGACAGGAACACGATCGACAAAGCCACGTTGTGCCCGGCCGTCGCCACCACGGCAAAACCGACTGCGCCCATCAGCGCCGGCACAACCAGGTGCCAGCGACGCTCGCGTCGTGCATCGGCACTGCGGCCGATCAGCACCATGGTGATCGCCGCACATACGTACGGAATCGCGGAGAGCACGCCCACCATGAAGGTGTCTGTCACACCGGCGTTCTTCACCAGCGTCGGCATCCAGAACGTCAAGCCGTATTGGCCCATGACGAAGGCGAAGTAGATCAGGCTCATCATCCACACACGCGGGTCGGAGAACACCTTGCCGATGCCTTGGTGCTCGGTCTTGCCTTTGTTGTCTGCAGCAATGTTGGCTTCAAGAATCTGCTTCTCGTCTTCCGACAACCACTTGGCCTTGCGGATGCTGTCATCGAACTTCCACAGCACCAGCAGGCCGACCAGCACAGCGGGAATGGCTTCGATCACGAACATCCACTGCCAGCCCTGCCAGCCGCCGCCGGCGCCCGTCCCGTGAAACGCGCTCATGATCCAGCCCGACAGCGGATTGCCGAAAATGCCCGAGATGGGGATGGCCGCCATGAACATCGCGACAATGCGCGCACGGCGATGCGACGGATACCAGTACGTCAGGTACAGGATGACGCCGGGGTAGAAGCCCGCTTCGGCCAAACCCAGCAGGAACCGCATCACGTAGAACTGCGTCGGCGTCTGCACGAATGCGAATGCGCCCGAGATCAAACCCCACGTGATCATGATTCGCGCGATCCAGATGCGCGCGCCGATCTTGTTCATCAACAGGTTGCTCGGCACCTCGAAGAGGAAGTAACCGATGAAGAAGATGCCGGCGCCGAGCCCGTAGACCGTCTCGGAAAAATTCAGCGCCTGCGACATCTGCAGCTTCGCAAATCCAACGTTCACACGATCGAGGTACGCGACCACGTAGCAGAGCATGATGAGCGGGACGATGCGGCGCGATACGCGCGCATAGACGCTGTCCTCTTTTGAAACGGCGTGCGAAGGCAACGCCGCCGTGGTGGCGGTCGAAGTGTTCATGTGGTCTCCGGTCTAGGTTTTATGTGGGCCGTGCAGCGGGCGCTACCAACGGGCCCCGAACGTCTGGCGCAGTTCGTCGATCTGCGCGTCGGACAGCGGCGCGGGCTTGGGTTCGGTCATCAACCAAAGCCGTGCGGTTTCCTCTAGTTCTTCCAGCGCATACGCTGCGTTCGACACCGAGCTGTGCCACACCACGGGGCCCAATCGATCGAGCAGCACGGCGCGCACGTCATTGGCCAGTGACGCAATCTGCGCAGCCACATCCGGATGGCCTGGACGCCGATACGTGATAAGCGGCACATGGCCGACCTTCATCACGTAATACGGCGTGATCGGCGGCAGGACATCGGCCTTCTGCCAGACGCCCGCCAGCGTGAGCGCCACAAGATGCGTCGAATGCGTGTGAACCACGGCATGCGCGTCGGCATTGCGGTCGTAGATACCGCGATGCAAGGCGAGCGTCTTCGAAGGCTTGTCGCCTCCGACCCACTCGCCCGTTGCTAGCACCTTGGCGATGCGCGCCGGGTCCAGCGTGCCGAGGCAGGCATCGGTGGGCGTGATGAGCCAGCCGTCAGGCAGGCGCGCGCTGATGTTGCCTGCCGTGCCGACGGCGTAACCCCGCGCATACAGGCTCTGGCCGACGCGCGCGATCTCTTCGCGCAACGCATTTTCATTCGTTGCGGTCATGCGACCGGCTCCGTCGTTGCGTGCGCCAGTTGCGCAAGCGCCTTCTCAAAGAAATCCACCGTCCCGAAGTTGCCGGACTTCAATGCCAGCGCAACCGGGTCAATGTCGATGGTGGCTGTCCAGGGCACGCCCGGGTCGATCTGCGGGCCGATGCGCATCGCACGCACGTCAAGCGCCTGCACCACGGCGCCCGATGTCTCACCGCCGGCTACTACGAAGCGGCGCACGCCGTCAGCATGCAGCGTGCGAGCGATGCGGCCCAGTGCGTCTTCAACCAGCTTGCCGGCGCGTTCCACACCCAGCGTTTGCTGCACGTGGGCCACTTGCTCGGGCGCGCTGGTCGCGTACACCAGCACCGTTTGCCCGGCATGGCGATGTACGAAATCGAGCGCGTCGACCACCACCGGTTTGCCTTCGGCCAGCGCCAGCGGATCAATCTGGAACGCAGGGCGCGATGCACGCCAGTGCGCTACCTGGGCATTCGTCGCGCGCGAGCAGCTGCCCGACAACACGATCGCCGAGTCGGCCACCGCTGGCAGTTGGGCCGCGTTGCCATGTGCGGTGATCAGCCCTGCGCGGCGGTATTGTGCAGGCAAGCCAAGCGCCAGGCCCGAGCCACCTGTGAGCAGCGGCAAGTCGGCAAACGCCTCGCCCAGCACGATCAGGTCATCGTTGGAAATGGCATCGGCAATCGCCAGCTTCACACCGTCGGCGCGCAGTTGCTGGGCCTGATCGCGAGCAGCCTGGGCGCCGCGCATGATGGTGTCGTAACGCAGCAGGCCGACCTTGCCCGCGCTCTGGCGCGCGAGCACCGACACGAGGTTCGGATCGCGCATCGGCGTGAGCGGATGGTGCTCCATGCCCGACGCATTGAGCAGCACGTCGCCCACGAACAGATGACCACGGAAGATCGTGCGGCCGTTCTCGGGAAACGCAGGGCAGGCCAACGTCAAATCGGCGCCCAGTTCAACCATCAACGCCTCGGCCACGGGGCCGATGTTGCCTGCGTCAGTGGAATCGAAGGTCGAACAGTATTTGAAGAAGAAGCGAGAGCAGCCTTGCGCACGCAGCCAGTGCAATGCGCTCAATGACTGCGCCACGGCATCGGCCGCCGGAATCGTGCGCGACTTGAGCGCGACAACGATGGCATCGGCATCCGCAGCGATGCCCTCGCCGCCTGCCTGCGGCACACCGATGGTCTGCACCGTGCGCATACCGGCGCGTACGAGCATGTTGGCAAGGTCGGTTGCACCGGTGAAGTCGTCGGCGATGCAACCGAGCACGGGGCGGGACGTGGGCGCTGCGCTCATTTCGATTGGCCCTCCGGCAACGTGATCCCGGGGAAGATCTTGATCACGGCGGAGTCATCTTCCCTGGCGTAGCCCGCAGTGGATGCCTGCATGAACATCTGATGAGCGGTGGCGGCCAGCGGCAGCGGAAACTTGGTCGCGCGCGCGGTATCGAGCACGAGGCCCAAGTCTTTGACGAAGATGTCGACGGCCGACAGCGGCGTGTAGTCGCCGGCCAGCACGTGGGCCATGCGGTTTTCGAACATCCAGCTGTTGCCCGCGCTGTGCGTGATGACTTCGTACAGCGCATCCGCTGCCACGCCTTCGCGCAGGCCCAGGGCCATGGCTTCGGCGGCGGCGGCAATGTGCACGCCGGCCAGCAACTGGTTGATGATCTTGACCTTGCTGCCCGCGCCAGCCTTGTCGCCCAGGCGATAGACCTTGCCGGCCATGGCGTCGAGCACATGGCCCGCCGCCGCATACGCCTCGGTCGTGGCCGACGTCATCATCGTCATCTGGCCCGAAGCGGCCTTGGCAGCGCCGCCCGAAATCGGGCCGTCCACATACAGGATGCCCTGCTGCGCGAGGCGCGCCTCCAGCGCAATCGACCAGTTCGGGTCGACCGTGGAACACATGACGAACGTGCTGCCCCGTCGCATGGCGGCCGCTGCGCCGCTCTCGCCGAACAGCACGGCTTCAGTCTGCGCGGCGTTGACCACCACCGAGACCACCACATCCACACCAGCGGCAACCTCCGCCGGCGTTGCGCAGGCCACGCCGCCTTCCTTGGCGAAATCCGCTGCGGCACCCGCGCGCGCGTCGCAGGCATGCACGGTGTAGCCGTGATTGCGCAGGGTCTTGGCAATGCCCAGGCCCATGGCGCCGAGTCCGATCACGCCGACCTTCCGGTCAGCCACCGATTGCGTCATGAATTGCTCCTGAGATCAGTCTTGCGCCACGTCGCGCCCTTCGGCCAAACGACGTGCGGCATTGAACATGTGGGTTTGCGCGGCGTTGCGTGCAGCAAGTGCGTCGCGGTGGCGGATCGCCTCGACCATTGCGCGGTGTTCGTCGCGGACCTGGCGGGCGAAGTCTTCGCGGCGCGCTTCGTTGCTGCGCGTCACGCCAATCGCTTCTTCCAGGTATTGGCTGAAGAAGCCGAGTGCCTGCACCAGAAACGGATTGCCGCTGGCCGCGGCGATGGCGTGGTGAAACCGCAGGTCTTCGGTCACACCGTTACCGCCTGCCGCCACCGCAGCGTCGATGCTGTCGAGTGCGGCGTCGATCTCGATCATCTCGGCATCCGTGCGGCGCTGGGCGGCCAGCGCGGCGCCTTCGGCCTCCAGCGCGCGGCGCAGTTCGATGATGTGCAGCACGGCATCGATCGAACCGGCCTGCGCAGCGTCGATCCGCAGCGGCTTGAGGCCAGCCTGCTGCGTGACGTACACGCCGCTGCCCTGGCGCGCTTCGACCACGCCTTCGTGACGCAGACGCGAGATGGCCTCGCGGATTACGGTGCGGCTCACGCCGAATTCCTGGCCGAGCACGGTTTCGGACGGCATCCGTTCACCGCGGCGCAGTTCCCCGGCGTCGATCTTGTCCATCAGGGTCTGGGCCACGCGGTCGGACAGGGAAGGCGCGGCGTCGAGTCGTTCAAACATGGTGGCAGGGATGTCTTGGCAAGCGTAAATTCGTCGTGTCATCATACAAGTTGAGTCGCGGAGCTTCATCCCTGTTTACCCTAGGCATCGACAAAACGCCGGGCGGCTTACGTCAGGCAACAAGGAGACACCATGAACATCGTCATCACCGGCGGCGCCGGTTTCCTGGGCCAGCGCGTGCTGGCGGCACTGCTCCAGCAACCCGGCCTGCCCGGTGCGGACGGCTCGGTGCAGCCGGTTGAGACCTTCATCGTGCTGGACCAGGTGGCCGGCCAGATTGCGGATGCGCGCGTGCGCTACGTAACCGGCGATGCATCCGACCCGGCCCTCATCGCCCAGGTGATCGACGAAAACGTGGGCGGCGTGTTCCACCTGGCCGCCGTGGTGAGCGGCACCGCCGAGGCCGATTTCGACCTCGGCATGCGCGTGAACCTGGACGGCACGCGCGCATTGCTCGATGCGCTGCGCGCGCAGCACGCCAAGACCGCCCGTGCGCCGCGCGTGCTGTTCGCAAGCTCCGTGGCGGTGTTTGGCGGCCAGTTGCCCGCCGTTGTCACCGACGACACGGCGGCCACGCCGCAGGCCTCGTACGGCGTGCAGAAGCTGATGGGCGAATTCCTGGTCGGCGAGTATTCGCGCAAGGGCTACATCGACGGCCGCGCGGTGCGTATCCCGACGGTGTCGGTGCGCCCGGGCAAGCCGAACGGCGCGGCCTCGAGCTTTGCCAGCGGCATCATCCGCGAGCCGCTGGCCGGCGAAGAAGCCATCTGCCCCGTGGAAGCCGAGACTGAGCTGTGGCTTGCCTCGCCGCGCCAGGTCGTGGCCTCGCTGCTGCACGCGTACACGCTGTCGGCGTCGGCATGGGGCAATCGCCGATCACTGAACCTGCCGGGCATTACGGTGCGCGTGGGTGAGATGGTGGAGGCGTTGCGCAAGGTGGCGGGCGATGCGCCGGCCTCGCGTATCCGTTGGGAACCGGACGCCCGCATCAAGGCCATCGTGCAAAGCTGGCCGGCGCGCTTCGACACCGCCCGCGCCGACGCAATGGGCTTTGGCCGCGACACCTCGTTCGAAGCGATGGTGCGCGATTACGTGGAAGGCACGAAGGCCGTCTAGCGGCCCTTTCCCAGCTCAACCGCAAACTTCACCAGTTCCGCTTGGCCCTCGATGCCAAGTTTGCGCTTGAGGTTCAGGCGGTGCGATTCCACCGTACGAACGGATAGGCCCAGCTCGTCGGCGATGCGCTTATTGGCATAGCCCTTGGCGATGCCGTCAAGAATGTCGCGCTCGCGCGGCGTGAGCGCCTCGACCGGCGTGGGCATGACGGCCTGCTCGGCCATGCGCATCGCCAGCTGCGCGCTGTAGAACGGCCGGCCGGCCAGCACAGCGTCGATGGCCTCGACCAGTTCGCTGGCGGGCGCGTCCTTGAGCACGTAGCCACGCGCGCCGGCACGGATCACCTGCCGCACGTACTCCAGGTTGTCGTGCATCGACAGCACGAGCACGGCAATCTCGGGAAATTCCTCGGCGAACTTCTCGGTGAGCGCAATGCCATTCATACCGCGCATGCCGATGTCCATCAGCGCCAGATCGGGGGACAAGGTGCGCGCGGCACGCAGAGCGGCATCGGCGTCACCAGCTTCCCCCACCACTTCGAAATGCGGCACGGCTTCCAGCCGCATGCGCACGCCATCGCGCACGAGCGGGTGATCGTCGACGAGGAGCAGTTTGACGGGCGCGGCTGGTCGCATATTCATACGAGGGAAGAAGAGGGAGCAGAAGCCAGTTGAGCGATGACGACATGCGGCAGCACAGCGCACACCTCGGTGCCGTGCGGGCCCGAGGCAACGGTACACGTGCCGCCCAGCGCGGCCATGCGTTCACGCATGTTGCGCAGGCCGATGCCATGTTGCGGGTCCACCTGCACGGATTCCACATCAAAGCCGGGGCCGTTGTCGCGAACGGATAGGCGCACGGCATCCAGATCGTTTTCAAGCAATACGCCGATGCGCGTGGCTTGCGTGGCATGGCGCTCGATGTTCGAGACAGCCTCCTGCGCAATGCGGAACAGCGCGGTGTTGCATGCGTCCGGTAACTGCACGGGCGGACCGACAACTTCGAGCGCAATCGCGAACCCCGGCTGGCTGTCTTCGTGCGCCTCACGCGTTTCTCGCACGAGCAGCTCCAGCGCAGCCGCCAAACCGAGATCGTCCAGCAGCGCAGGGCGCAGGTTGTGCGACACGCGCCGCACCTCGCCGAGCGCGCCGTTCAACCGATCAAGCGCGCGGCGCAACATGCTGTCCGCCCGTTCGATCGACGGCGGCGATGCAGGTGATGCTTCGAGATGTCCGTGCGCGGTTTCGAGCAGCAGCTTGGTCGACACCAGCACCTGGCTGATGCCATCGTGCAGTTCACGCGAGACACGCGCGCGTTCGTCTTCCTGAGACTTCACCACTTGCTGCGCGAGCTGGCGCAGCTTGGCGTCGGCCTGGCGGTGATCGCTCACGTTCAGCGCCAAACCGCTGCCGGCTACCAGCAGGATGCTGATCGCGGCAATGCCGACCACCCACGCCAGTGTCTGGTCGATGTTGGCCTGCGCGCGTTGGTCAATCTCTCGCAGAGTCTGCTCGATGTCGTCCAGATACAAACCAGTGCCAACCATCCAGCCCCACTGCGGAATGGGCTCGACATAACCGAGCTTGGGCACGCTCTGGTGCGTCGATGGCTTGTCCCACATGTAGCGCACGAACCCGCCGCCGGCCTGCGCGGCAGCCACTAGTTTCTGGATGGTCGGTTGGCCACCGGAGTCCGTCAGGTCCCACAGATCGCGCCCGACAAGTTCGGGCTGGCGCGGGTGCATCAGGTTGCGGCCACGCAAGTCGTAGAGGAAAAAGTAGCCATCGGTGCCGAAGTCGAGGCGGGCGAGGGTGCGCATGGCTTCGTCGCGCGTGGCTTCGTCCTTGGCAGGGTCGCCACTTTGGCCGGACGCAAGCAACGGTGCGATGGCACTCTGCGCAAGCTTGACGTAAGACCGCAGCTCGGTTTCCTTGGCCTGCAGGTACGCCGATTCCACCAACTGTCGCTCGTGCCGCGCCAGCGCAATCGACTGATGCCGCACGGTCAACATGATCGCCAACATGGCGATGGTCAGCGGTGCGACGGCGAGGAGCAGGATCTTCTGGCGGAGCTTCATGGCAAAAACGCGGCGCTTTGCTGCAACGCAAGATGGCGACGCGGTCTCGATCGGGTGTGGGGTCCTGCGTAGAACTACGGACGTGTGCTGCGTAGTCCTCCGCTTGTGGCGCGGGGTGAGGCTGGCAAATACTACACGCCCCTGTCACGGGGCAGGACTTACTGCAGGGATGAACCCACATCCCGCGTTCAGCAAATAACTTCGACCAAGGTTCGAGGAGACCGACATGAGCTTCGTCAGGCAACACCTGATCTGGCTGGTCGTTGCCATTCTTGGCGCGTCTGCCTTTGCCACCGTTGCGCTTGCGCGCGGCGAGGCAGTCAGCGCGCTATGGGTGGTGGTGGCCGCCGTATGCATCTACCTGATCGCGTATCGCTATTACAGCCGCTTCATTGCCGACAAGGTGCTCGGCCTGGACGGCACCCGCAAGACGCCCGCCTGGCGCTACAACGACGGGCTCGACTACGTTCCCACCAACAAGCACGTGCTGTTCGGCCACCACTTTGCGGCGATTGCCGGCGCTGGCCCGCTGGTCGGCCCCGTGCTTGCCGCGCAGATGGGTTATCTGCCCGGCATGCTGTGGATCCTGGCCGGCGTGGTGTTTGCCGGTGCGGTGCAGGATTTCGTCGTGCTGTTCATCTCCACGCGCCGTGACGGCCGCTCGCTGGGCGACCTGGTGAAGAGTGAGATGGGCACGGTGCCCGGCGTGATCGCGCTGTTTGGCGCGTTCCTCATCATGATCATCATCCTGGCCGTGCTGGCGCTGATTGTGGTGAAAGCGCTGGTTGGCTCGCCCTGGGGCACCTTCACCGTAGCCGCGACGATTCCCATCGCGCTGTTCATGGGCGTGTACGTGCGCTACATCCGCCCGGGCCGCATCGGCGAGATCTCCATCATCGGTTTCGTGCTGCTGATGCTGGCCATCATCGGCGGTCAGGCCGTGCACGAAAACGCCGCGCTGGCGCCGCTGTTCACATTCGACGGCAAGGCCCTTACGTGGATGCTGATCGGCTACGGTTTTGTCGCCTCGGTGCTGCCGGTGTGGCTGCTGCTTGCCCCGCGCGATTACCTGTCGACGTTCCTGAAGATCGGCACGATCATGGCACTGGCCATCGGCATTTTGATCGTCGCGCCGCAGATGCAGATGCCTTCGCTCACGCAGTTTGCAGGCGGCGGTGGTCCGGTGTGGTCGGGCAACATGTTCCCGTTCCTGTTCATCACCATTGCATGCGGCGCGGTGTCGGGCTTCCACTCGCTCATCTCGTCGGGCACCACGCCCAAGTTGCTGGAGAACGAACGCCAAGCGCGCTTCATCGGCTACGGCGCGATGCTGATGGAATCGTTCGTCGCCATCATGGCGCTGGTGGCCGCTTCGGTCATCGACCCGGGCGTCTACTTCGCGATGAACAGCTCGGCAGCGCTGGTGGGCGCGACGCCGGATACGGTGGCACACACGCTGTCCACCTGGGGCTTCGTCATCACGCCTGACGTGCTGATCCAGACCGCCAAGGACGTCGGCGAGAACACCATCCTCGCCCGCGCAGGCGGCGCGCCGACGCTGGCCGTGGGCATGGCGCACATCCTGCACCAGGTGGTGGGCGGCCAGGCCATGATGGCCTTCTGGTACCACTTTGCGATTCTGTTCGAGGCGCTGTTCATCCTCACCGCGGTGGATGCAGGTACGCGCGCCGGGCGCTTCATGCTGCAGGATCTGCTGGGCACCTTTGTGCCAGCACTCAAGCGCACGGATTCGCTCGTCGCCAACCTCATTGCCACGGCCGCAACCGTCGCGCTGTGGGGTTACTTCCTGTACCAGGGCGTCGTCGATCCGCTGGGTGGCATCAATACGCTGTGGCCGCTGTTCGGCATCTCCAACCAGATGCTCGCGGCGATTGCGCTGACACTGGGCACCTGCGTGCTGGTCAAGATGAAGCGTGACCGCTATGTGTGGGTGACGCTGCTGCCGACCATCTGGCTGCTGATCTGCACGCTCACCGCCGGCTGGCAGAAGCTGTTCGATCCGGACCCGAAGATCGGCTTCCTGGCCCACGCCAACAAGTACGCCAGCGCGATTGCCGAAGGCAAGCTGCTCGCCCCGGCCAAGTCGATGGCGCAGATGCAGCAGGTGGTGCTGAACGACCGCATCGACGCATTCCTGTGCGGCCTGTTCATTCTCGTGGTGGTGAGCATCGCCTGGTATGGCCTGCGCACGGTGCTCAAGGCGCGCGCCGCGAGCCGCCCGACCGCCAACGAAACGCCGTACGAAGCGCTGGGCGCATGAGCACGGGCATGCGCGAAGAACTCGAAAACTTCGGCCGCTACCTGGGCCAGACGCTGCGCCTGATGGTTGGCGTGCCGGACTACGACACTTACGTGCGCCACATGCAGGAGACCCATCCGGGCCAGGCCGTCATGACGTACGAAGACTTCTTCCGCGAACGCCAGGACGCGCGCTACGCAGGGCGCGTCGGCCGCTGCTGTTGATCAACGGTTGAACACGCTCCAAAGCAAAACCGCCGGTGCATGCAGCCATGCCCGGCGGTTTTTTCTTGGGAGCGCTACATGGACTGGCGCGCCGTTGTGGGCGGGTCGCCGTGCTTGGCGCGGTAGGTTTTCTCCACCAGCTCGCGCAGCTTGCCGAGCGCCCCCACATCCCCTTGTGCAGCCGCCCGGCCGTACCACTTCTTGGCCAGCTCGATATCCTGAGGCACTACGCCGGGTTCGCCACGCTCGTAATAGCTGCCGACGATGTACTGCGAAGGCCCATCGCCCCCCTCGGCCGCCTTCTTGTACCAGTTGAACGCACGCCCGTAGTCACGCGGCAAACCGCGCCCGGTGAAGTAGTTGGTGGCCAGCGCACGCTGTGCCTCGACATGCCCGCCCGCCGCGGCGCGCTCGTACCACTTGTTGGCTTCTTCCAGGGAGCGCGGTACCAGCTCGCCGCGCTCAAACAATTCGCCATAAGCAAACTGCGCATGGGTCATGTGGTTGTCGGCGGCACGGCGGAGCCATTTGACCGCCTCTTCTGGGCGGGCGACGGTGCCTTCGCCGCGCATCAGCATCATCGCGTAGTTGAATTGCGCGAGCCGGTTGCCGCGCTGTGCAGCCTCGGCAAACTCGTCGAAGGCGTGGCCGAAATCGTTCTTCTCGTAATGCGCGATGGCGATCTGGGTGAGGGCGGCGGCATCGCCCTGTGTGTCGGCAGGTGACGTTGCAGCGGCTGCCAACGACATCGCCGTACTCATCACCACCGCCAACACCGCCTGCAGCATGCGCGGACTTCTGCGCCGGACCTGTCTGCTCATCGCGCGCTCCTCAACGGAAGATGGCCCAGTGTAACGCGCCAACCTGCTACGTGCGGGTGCGCACAAACCAGCACACCAGAGGCACCCGCGGCTGCCAAGGCAATCAGCCCGCGCGCACCCGGTACACCGCCACACTGCCACGCCAGTTGGCCCCCCAGCGCACCACGCTGCCTTCGTGCAGCACAACGCGATCGAGGATCACCAGACCAACCTTGGGCGCCAGCGCTTCAAAGTCGCGGATGGTCAGCACGCGCACGTTGGGTGTGTTGTACCACTCGTACGGCAGCGACTTGGACACCGGCATGCGCCCGCGGAAGATCGACAGCCGATGCGGCCAGTAGCCGAAATTCGGGAACGACACGATGCACTCGCGGCCGACGCGCAGCATCTCGCGCAGCACCTGCGCCGTGTTGTGGATGGTCTGCAGCGTTTGCGAAAGAATGACCGTATCGAAGCTTTTGTCCTCGAACAGCGCCAAGCCGCCTTCCATGTTCTGCTGGATCACGTGCACGCCCTTCTTCGCGGAGGCAAGCACGCCTGCATCGTCGATCTCGATGCCGTAGGCCAGCACGTCGAGCTCATCCTGCAGCACGCGCAACAGGCTGCCGTCGCCGCAGCCAAGGTCGAGCACGGTGGAGTTTGGCTCGATCCAGCGGGCGATGGCGCGAAAGTCCGCGCGGTCGGTCAGGATGTTCGGCACCGCGGACGGCGCAGCGGGGTTCAGCGTTTGCGTTGTCATGCGCCGATCTCCTGCGCGATGCGTTCGTAATAGGCGCGGACCAGCGCGTGGTAGCGCGCGTCTTCCAGAAGGAAAGCGTCGTGACCGTGCGGCGCGTCGATCTCGCCGTAGGTGACGGGATGCTTGTTGTCGAGCAGTGCCTTGACCAGCTCGCGGCTGCGCGCCGGGGCGAATCGCCAATCGGTCATGAAGCTGACGACGAGATAGCTCGCCTTGGTATGCGCGACGGCCTTGGTCAGGCTCCCGCCGTAGGCCAGTGCGGGGTCGAAGTAATCGAGCGCACGCGTGATCAGCAGATATGTATTCGCGTCGAAGTACTCGGCAAACTTGTCGCCCTGATAGCGCAGATAGCTCTCGACCTGGAACTCGACGTCGAACGAGAAACGGATGTCGTCCGCCTTCAGCTCGCGGCCGAATTTCGCGGCCATGTCTTCGTCCGACAGGTACGTGATGTGGCCGATCATCCGGGCCACGCGCAGGCCGCGCTTGGGCTTGACGTTGTGCGCGTAGTAATCGCCGCCGTGGAAATCGGGGTCGGACAGGATCGCGCTGCGCGCCACCTCGTTGAAGGCGATGTTCTGCGCCGACAGCTTGGGCGTGGACGCCACCACCACGCAATGCCGCAACCGGTCCGGATACATCAGGCTCCAGGCCAGCGCCTGCATGCCGCCGAGGCTGCCGCCCATCACCGCCGCAAACTGCTGGATACCGAAACGATCGGCCACGCGCGCCTGGGCGTTCACCCAGTCTTCCACCGTCACCACGGGGAAGCGCGCGCCGTAGGGCAGGCCGGTTTCCGGATGCGGGCTCATGGGGCCCGTCGAGCCGAAACACGAGCCCAGGTTGTTCACTCCGATGACGAAGAACCGGTTGGTGTCGACCGGCTTGCCGGGGCCGACCATGTTGTCCCACCAGCCGACTTCGCCCTCGGCGTGCACGCCCGCCACGTGGTGCGATGCGTTGAGCGCGTGGCAGATAAGCACGGCGTTGGAGCGGTCGGCATTGAGCGTGCCGTAAGTTTCGACCATCAGGTCGTAGCCGCTGATCTGCGAGCCGTTACGCAGTTGCAGCGGCTCGGCAAAATGCATGCGCTCGGGCACGACCAGGCCGATGGCGTTGGCCGGCTTGCCCTGATGTGCCTTCGGAGAGGAGGTATCGGCCTGCGCCGCATCGGCTGCGGTGACCGCGGGGTCAGCCTGGATGTCTGTCATGGCACCAAAGAAAAAACCCGACCGGCAACGCTGTTCACGCAACCAATCGGGTTCTCATGTGGCGCACGTGGGGCGCTTGCTTTCACCACCCCCGCTCTGACCGAACCTCTTTAGCCGCATTTGTAATGAGAGCCCAGAGCCACATCCGTGGATGTCTGGACTCCCGCGCGCCCGCAAGCCAGTCGTCAAATCGGCGCGCCAGAGGAAGATGATTATAGAGCAAGCGGCGGCGGACGCATCACCGCATCGTGATGCGTCCGATCCGCGCCCATACGTTGGTCAGAGGCCGGCCATGTTGATGTACTTGATCTCCAGGTACTCGTCGATGCCGTATTTCGAGCCTTCGCGGCCGAGCCCCGATTGCTTGACGCCGCCAAACGGCGCTTCTGCCGTCGAGATCAGCCCCGTATTGACGCCAACCATGCCGGACTCCAGCGCATCCGAAACGCGCCACGCGCGCCCCAGATCGCGCGTGTAGAAATACGCGGCCAGCCCGAACTCGGTGTCGTTGGCGGCGGCCACGGCTTCCTCTTCCGTGTCGAAGGGAATGAGCGCAGCCAGCGGGCCGAACGTTTCTTCATGCGCGACCAGCATGCCCGGCTTCGCATCGACAACGACGGTCGGCTCGAAGAACGCACCGCCCTGTGCGGACAGCGCATGCGGCTTGCCGCCCACCAGGACGCGGGCACCTTGGCGCACGGCGTCGTCCAGATGCTGCTGCACCTTGTCCATCGCGCGCATGTGGATCAGCGGGCCCTGCTGCACGCCGGGCTCTGTGCCGTTGCCCACGCGCAGCGCACGCACGGCGTCGGCCAGCTTGGCGGCAAATGCGTCATAGATGCCGCGCTGCACGTAAAAGCGATTCGCGCACACGCAGGTCTGGCCCGCGTTGCGGTACTTGGCGATCATCGCGCCTTCCACGGCCGCATCGACGTCGGCATCGTCGAACACGATGAACGGCGCGTTGCCGCCCAGTTCGAGCGAAAGCTTCTTGATGTCGTCGGCGCACTGGCGCATCAGCAAACGGCCGACGGCCGTCGAGCCCGTGAAGCTGAGCTTGCGCACGACGGAGTTGGAGGTCAGCTCGCCGCCAATCGCCTGCGAATCGCCCGTGACGATCGACAGCAGGCCCGCCGGCACGCCGGCGCGCACCGCCAACTCGACAAATGCCAGGGCCGAGTAGGGCGTTTCCAGCGCCGGCTTCACCACCATCGAGCAACCGGCTGCCAGCGCGGGGCCCACCTTGCGCGTCATCATCGCGATGGGGAAATTCCATGGCGTGATGGCCGCGCTCACGCCGATCGGTTCCTTCTGCACGACGATGCGGCGATCGCCCTGCGGCGAGGGAATCGTGTCGCCGTAAATCCGGCGAGCCTCTTCCGCAAACCATTCGATGAACGACGCGGCGTAGGCAATTTCGCCGGCGGCTTCGGGCAGCGGCTTGCCTTGCTCGGCCGTGAGGATGGCGGCGAGATCCTGCTGGTGCTCCATCATCAGATCGGCCAGCTTGCGCAGAATCTTGGCGCGATCGCGTGCGCTCACCTTGCGCCAAGCGCGTTGCGCAACCTGTGCGGCATCGATGGCGCGTCGCGTTTCGGCGGCGCCCATGCCGGGCACGGTGCCAATCTTGCGGCCGGTAGCGGGGTCGGTCACGTCGCGCGTGGCGCCGTCGTCGGCATCGGCCCAGGTGCCGGCGAGGAACGCCTGCGTGCGCCACAGGCCGGGGTCTTTCAGTGCGATCGGTGGCGTAACCGGCGCGCTCGGCAAATCGGTGCGGGTCATGGTGTCAGCCCTCCAGTGCGCGCTGCAGGATGGCAAGGCCCTCTTCGAACACCGCGTCTTCAATCGTGAGCGGGAACAGGAAGCGGATCACGTTGCCGTACACGCCGCACGACAGGAGGAGCAGGCCGGCTTCGAGCGCGCGCTGCTGCACGAGCTTGGTGAAATCGGCGTCCGGCTTGCCGTCCGGCGTATTGAATTCGACAGCAACCATCGCGCCCACGCCACGCACTTCCGCAATGCGCGGCTGCTTGGCTTTGGCAGCATTCAGTGCATCCACCAAACGTGCGCCCAGCGCGGTGGAACGCTCGCAGAGTTTCTCGTCGGCAATGATGTCGAGCACCGCATGTGCGGACGCCACCGCCAGCGGGTTGCCGGCGTAAGTGCCGCCAAGCCCGCCCGGAGCCGGCGCGTCCATGATCTCTGCACGGCCCGTGACGGCCGACAGCGGCAGGCCGCCGGCCAGGCCCTTGGCCATCGTCGTGATGTCCGGCAGCACGCCGGTGTGCTCCATGGCAAACAGCTTGCCGGTGCGAGCAAAGCCGGTTTGCACTTCGTCCGCGATCATCACGATGCCGTGTTCATCGCACAGCGCACGCACGGCGCGCACGAAATCGGCGGGCATCTGGTAGAAGCCGCCCTCGCCCTGCACCGGCTCGAAGATGATGGCTGCCACCTGGCGCGGATCGATATCGGCCTTGAACAGGCGCTGGATGGCGTCAAGCGCATCCTGCGTGCTCACGCCATGCAGCGCGACCGGCGCCGGCACGTGATAGATGCTACCCGGGAACGGCCCGAAGCCCGTCTTGTACGGCACCACCTTGCCCGTCAGCGACATACCCATGAACGTGCGGCCGTGGAACGCGCCCGTAAGTGCGATCACACCCGGGCGGCCCGTGTGCGCCCGTGCGATCTTGATGGCGTTTTCCACTGCCTCGGCGCCGGTGGTGAAGAACGCGGTCTTCTTGGCGTGCGTGCCCGGCGTGATCGCGTTCAGGCGCTCGGCCAGCTCGACGTACGAACCGTACGGCACGATCTGGAAAGCGGTATGCGTGAAGTGATCCAACTGCTCGCGCACAGCCTGCACCAGACGCGGGTGGCGATGGCCCGTGTTGACCACGGCAATGCCGGCTGCGAAGTCGATGTAGCGGCGGCCTTCGACGTCCCAGAACAGGGCATTCTCGGCGCGCTCGGCGTAGCGGTCGGTCATCACACCAACGCCGCGCGGCGTGGCGGCCAGGCGGCGGGCATTCCATTGGGCGTTCTGTTGCGGGTCTCGGGCGTTCATGGCGGTCGTGTGCGTTGGGTCAAGAAAGAGGCGATGCGAGCCAGTGTGTCCTCATTGGCTCTGTACAATAAGACCCAATCAGGTTTTTCTTTTGGAACCACTTTGGCTCCATCGCGCACCATGGCCGATCACTCACCCACCCACCGCGCCAGCATGCTGGTCGACTACCTGCAACGCCGCTTCGACCGTGCAGAGCCGGGCGGCGAGCCCGACCACCGCCGCCTGTACCGCGTGTTGCAGGAAGGCATCCTGCGCGACGAGCTGCAGCCGGGCACGCGTCTGCCGTCATCGCGACAGTTGGCTACCGAGCTGGGCATCGCGCGCAACACGGTCATCCACGTCTATGAGCAGCTTGGCGTGGAAGGCTATGTGTCGGCGGGCGTGGGCAGCGGCACCTTCGTCGCCGATACCGCGCCAGACCGGCTGGACGCTGCCCCCGCACCGGCCGCGGCGGCCTCAACGGTTGCCGCAGTGGCGCCCGCGCCGATCACTGAAGCGGCCACGCCGTCCGCGCCGATGCTCTCCACGCGCGGCTGTGCGCTGGTGCGCGATGCAGGTGCCAGCTCGCGCCAATGGGGCGCCTTCATGCCGGGCGTGCCGGAGGTGCGGATGTTTCCGGCGCGCATCTGGTCGCGCCTGCACAACCGGCTGCTGCGCAAGCCTTCACCCGCGCTGCTGACGTATCCGGTTGGCGCCGGCTACCTTCCTCTGCGTACCGCGCTGGCCGATTACCTGCGCACCGCGCGTGGCGTGCGCTGCGAGCCCGAGCAAATCATCATCACCGCAGGCATTCACCCGTCGCTCCAGCTCATCGCCCAACTGCTGTGCGACGCCGGCGACAGCGCATGGATCGAAGACCCCGGCTACTGGGGCGTGCGCAGCGTACTCACCGCTGCGGGCGTGCGCACCGTGCCGCTGCCGGTGGACGACGAAGGCATGCGCTTCGACATCCCCACGCGCGGGCGTCAGCGCAGCAAGCCGCCGAAGCTCATGGTGGTCTCGCCCTCGCACCAATATCCGCTCGGCTCGGTGATGAGCCTGGCGCGGCGCCGCGCGCTGCTGGCCACGGCCCACGCCACCGATGCGTGGATCGTCGAAGACGACTACGACAGCGAATTCCGCTACGGCAGCCGCCCGCTGCCCTCACTGCAAGGGCTGGATGAAGGCGGGCGCGTGCTCTACATGGGCACGTTCTCGAAAGTACTGTTCCCCAGTTTGCGGATCGGCTATCTGGTCGTGCCGCCCGCGCTGGCCGATGCGTTTACGACGGGGCTGTCGGAGATGTTCCGCGGCGGCCAGATTCTCACGCAGGCCGTGCTGGCAGACTTCATTGCGGAGGGCCATTTCGTCTCTCACATCCGGCGCATGCGTGGTGTGTATGCCGAACGGCGCGAGACGCTGCTGGCGTCCATCGCCCATGAGTTTGGCGACGCACTGCCTGTGCATGACGGCGCGTCGGGCCTGCATCTCGTGCTGGGCTTGCCGGCCGGCACCAACGATGTGGCCGTTGCTGATCTGGCACTGGCCAATGATGTCGTCACCCGGCCTCTCTCACGTTATTACCAGGACGATGCGCGTCGCCTGCCTGGGCTGCTGCTCGGCTACGGCCATGTGGAAACCGAGCAGATTGCGGCGCGGTTTCATACGTTGGCGGAGGCGGTGCGCACCATCGGCTGACCCACGCTGCACGCGACAAAAAAGCCCCGCATCGCGGGGCTTTTACTTGGGACGAAGCACGCTCAGGCCAACAGCACCCGCAACTGCGCATCCGCACCTTCCACCGGCGACTTCCGGAAGCCGCTCTTGGCGTACCGATGCCAGCGCCCCAGCACCGCACATACCACCAAGTTGGCACGCGAAGCGATGTCGGCATCCGCCGGCCAGGCCCCCTGCGTGACCGCCATGCGCAGACTCTGCTTGAGCGACGCTTCGATGCGATCCAGACACTGCGCCATACGCTCGGGCAGGCGCTCGTCTTCGCCGACCAGCGCGTCGCCCACCAGCACGCGTGTCATGCCCGGATTCTTGTCGGCAAACGACAGCAGCATGTGCGCGATGGCATGCGCCTGGCGCAGGCCGTGTTCCTCACGCAAGGTGATCTGGTTGATGAGGCCAAAGACGGTCTGCTCAATGAATTCGATCAGCCCTTCGAACATCTGCGCCTTGCTGGCGAAGTGGCGATACAGCGCCGCTTCTGAGACATCCAGCCGTGCAGCCAAGCCCGCGGTTGTGATCTTTTCACCACGCGGATGCTCGAGCATGCTGGCAAGCGTCTGCAGAATCTGCACACGGCGCTCGCCCGGGCGGGGGCGTTTGCGTACTGGCGGTGCTTCTATGGCGACGTCCGCGACCGGCTCGGCGGTCGGAAACTCCGTTTGCGCGTTGCTCATGACTTCCTGGCCCCTCTCCCGTTCCGAGCGCGGAGTTACCACTGCCTAGCCGCGTCGAACAAGCCTTCGTTTTAGTTGAAGCACCGATTTTACTTTCACGCTCACATAGCCGGGCCGGTTGGCGAACAAAATCGGTGTGGCAGCCGGTTGATGTGGTGAATTTGCACGCGCGCCCACCGCTGACGCTTGCATTGGATGCAATGCGTCGGCAGCCGAAGTTGGCAGCACGCCGGGCGGCACGCGCCGCAGATAGCCCGTCACCCATACCGTGCCGATCCCCAGGCGCCGATAGCGTTTGAGGTGAGAAAGCGTGTCTTCGACGAGGATGGCGCGCGATGGCGCAATACGTTCGCGCGCCAGCAACCGGCGCAGCATCAGCGGGTCGGGCTTCGGACGAAGGCGCCGGTGCACCCACATGTGCTCGACGGCAATTTCGCGTAGGAACGCGCGCTTCAGCCCAATGAGCCGCAGCACCTCGCGCGCGTAAGCGGCCGGCGCGTTGGTCAGCAAAATCTTGCGCCCCGGCAGGGCGCGCAGCAATTGGGCGAGGCCGCGCTCCGCGCGCACCATGGCGCGAAGGTCTTCAAAGCGGTGGGCCTCGGCAAGAAAATCATCGGGGTCGACGCCGTGATGGCGGACCATGCCCAGAATCGTGGCGCCATAGCGGCGCCAATAATCCACGCGCACCTGGCTGGCGGTGGCGTCATCCGTGCCGAGCACGCGGGCCACGTACGCCGTCATCAGCCGGTTGATCTGCGGAAAGATCGCGTGCGATGCGTGGTGGAGAGTGTTGTCGAGGTCGAACAGCCAGACCGGCTGCCGGGCGGGTGGGGAACCCGCCGGCACCTCGCGCGGGAAGGCGCGCGCAGCATGGCGCACCCGCACCGCCCGAGTGGTTCGCATCAGTGCGAGCGGATCATCGTGCCGAACGCCTGTTCGGTCAGGATTTCCAGCAGCAGCGAGTGCTCGATACGGCCATCGACGATGTGCACCGAGTTCACGCCGCTCTTGGCAGCATCCAGCGCCGACGAGATCTTCGGCAGCATGCCGCCTGAAATCGTACCGTCGGCAAACAGCTCGTCGATCTCGCGTGCCGACAGGTCGGTCAGCAGGTTGCCTTGCTTGTCCATCACGCCCGGAATGTTGGTCATCATGACCAGCTTCTCGGCCTTCAGGATCTCGGCCATCTTGCCGGCCACGACGTCGGCATTGATGTTGTAGGCCTGGCCTTCGTCAGAGAAGCCGATGGGCGAAATGACCGGAATGAATGCGTCGTCCTGCAGCGCTTTGACCACGGCCGGGTTGATCGTCTCGATGTCGCCCACGAAACCGATGTCAATAAACTCGCCCGGGCGCTCGCGGTCCGGCATCTTCAGTTTCTTGGCACGGATCAGGCCGCCGTCCTTGCCGGTCAGGCCGACGGCCTGGCCGCCGTACTGATTGATCAGCATGACGATGTCCTGCTGGACTTCGCCGCCGAGCACCCACTCGACCACTTCCATGGTCTCTTCGTCGGTCACGCGCATGCCCTGGATGAAGGTGCCTTGCTTGCCAACCTTCTTCAAAGCTTCGTCGATTTGCGGACCGCCGCCGTGCACCACCACCGGGTTCATGCCGACCAGCTTGAGCAGGATCACGTCGCGCGCGAAGCCGTGCTTGAGCTTTTCCTCCGTCATGGCGTTGCCGCCGTACTTGATGACGATGGTCTTGCCGTGGAACTTGCGAATGTAAGGCAGGGCCTGCGCGAGAATTTCAGCCTTCAACGCCGGCGCAACGTGCGCGAGTTCGGGGGCGAGACCAGCAGGGTCGGGGGCAGCAGAAGCGGTCATGACGGTGACATCCGGTTGGGCGGGTATGATGGAGCGCCGAATGTCGCGTGCTACAAAAACGAAGCAGCCCATTTTCGGCAGGCGCGATTTTACAAGAAAAGGCGCTACGGTCTGATGGCGCACCTTGCGTGCCTGCCATACCGTTGCCACGAAAGAACACCCTGGGGAAACATGGCCATCGCACCCGACCAACTCGACGCGCTGCGCCCTCACCTGCTGCGCTTTGCGCAACTGCAATTGCGTGACACGGCCCTGGCTGAAGACACGGTGGCCGACACCATCCTGGCGGTGCTCGAACACCCGGAGCGTTTTGCCGGCAACGCCTCGCTCAAGACGTACGTGATCGGCATACTCAAGCACAAAATCATCGACGCGATCCGCTCTGGGCGGCGCGAAGTGCGCGTCTCGCTGCTTGCGGGCGGTGAATCCGACGAAGCCGGCATGCGTTCCGACGAGGCCGTCTTCGACAGCCTATTCGCCGCCGACGGTCACTACACCAGCCCGCCGTCGGATTGGGGCGACCCCGATGCCGCGCTGTCACGACGCGAGTTCTTCGACGTGCTGCAGATGTGCGTCGATCGCCTGCCGCCGCGCGTTGGCCGCGTCTTCATGATGCGCGAATGGCTGGAGCTGGAAACCGACGAAATCTGTCAGGAATTGCAGATCACCGCGACCAATGCCTGGGCGCTGCTCTACCGTGCCCGCATGCGCCTGCGCGAGTGCCTTGACCTGCACTGGTTCGGCAATCAGCCTGCCGCTGCCTGAATCGCCCGTAAGCGCACCTAAGCCGCATCACAGAGAACGACCATGCCGAACCGCTGGGGACTGCCCACCTGCAAAGAAGCCCACCGCATGCTGGTGTCGAAGATGGACCGCGACCTGTCCACAGGCGAGCGGCTACGCCTGCGCGTGCATCTGTTTGCCTGCGATGCGTGTACGCGGTTCTCGCACCAGATGGGGTTTCTACGTCAAGCGATGCATAAGCTCGGGCAAGACGATGACGGGAGCAGCGCAGCGTGACCCCGTGGGCCGCCAACGCCGTATGTGCAATCTGCGGCGCGGAATTGCGCTGCGGAGCCATCGGCGATGGCACGCAGCCCGACACAACATGCTGGTGCATGACCGAAGAAACGCTGCCCGCCAGCGCGCGGCGCCCGGGACAGGGCTGCCGCTGCCAGCGTTGCCTGCGCGAAGCGATCGCGCAGGCAAAGGCAGCGCCTGAAGCGAGTTGATCAGTCTTTGTCTTTGCTGTCGTCGTCGAGCGTGCGCAGTGCGCGGCGGACGTCGGCGCGCCCGCGCTGGCGTTCAGCGTGGCCGCCTTCAGTGTGGGCGCCGGCTTTACGGCCGCGCGCGAGCGGCACGAGAAGGTTGCGCGGGCGCGCCGTGCCGGCCTTCGTTGATGGCTCGATGCGGAACGTCAGTTTCTGGCGAGTGCCCAGTGTCTTGTTAGCCATGGGAATGCGTCCTTGCGTGGCTTGAAGCGACACTCGCCGCAAGCCATCAATGTTTGTGTTCGCCGCCGTGGTTCATGGCGGGCATGTTGCCGGCGGTCAGGTCGCGCACGCGGGCCTCGACCTTTTGCTCGACGACGCGCTTGTCGGCCAGCTCCACCTTGAGCGTGAGCGGCACGGTGGTGTCCTTCACCAGCGGCTGTTTCAGGTTCATCAACATCACGTGGTAGCCGCCCGGCTTGAGCTGCACCGTCTGGCCCTTGGGCAGATCCAGCGAGGGCATCGCGCGCATGCGCATCACGTCGCCCTCCATCTTCATCTCGTGGATCTCGGCCGTGCCGGCCACGGGCGTCGACACGCCCACCACCTTGGCACCGTCGGCCGATTGCAGCGTCATGAACGCGCCGCTGGATGTCTGGCCCGGCACCGTGCCGCGCACCCAGGCGTCCTGCACCGTGACCTGTGCGAAAGCGGCGGCGCTTGCGAGCAGGCCTGCAGTAAGCACAGCCAGGCAAGCGGAAGAACGGATCGATCGGGACGTCATCATCAAGGGCTCCTGTCGGGGACAAACGTGCTGCGCATTAAAGCACAGCGTCTGTGGGGAGATAGGTTGGGTGCACAATTGTGCGGCTGATTGACGCATCGCCGCACGGAGAACCGCGCGGTGCGCACGTTTACACTTGTCCACCATGCTTTCCACCCTGTCTCTTGCCGCGCCACTGCTGGACGCTTCCAGTCTACGCCGCCTCTTTTGGCTGCGATGGAGCCTGCTGGCCACCCAACTGGTCCTGATGCTGCTCGCGCCGCTGGTCTTTGGCGTGCAATTGCCGGTGGTGCCGCTGCTGAGCGTGATGGGGCTGCATGCGCTGTTCAATCTGCTCACCGGATGGCGGGTGCGGCGCAACCGGCCCGTGCAGCATATCGAGATCACCGTTCAATTGCTGGTGGATCTGACCGCGCTATCCGCCCTGCTGTATTTCACGGGTGGCGCGACCAACCCGTTCGTCTCGTTTTATCTCCCGGCACTGGCGATTGCCGCGGCCATGCTGCCGATTGCACACGTGGTCGGCCTGACGCTGTATGCGCTGGCCGCCTACAGCATGATGCTCGGCAACTACATCCCGCTGAAGCTGGCGAACCAGGCCGATGCGGTGGCGTATCACCTTGCGGGCATGTGGATCGATTTCGTGGCAAGCAGCGCGATGATCGCCGGATTTACGGCGCGCCTGTCCGCCGCGCTGCGCGAGAGCGATGCGCAACTGACCGAAGCGCGCGAGCGACTGCTGCGCGAGCAACGCATCGAAGCCCTGATGTCGCAAGGCGCGAGCGTGGCGCACGAGATGGGTACGCCGCTGTCTACCGTGGCCGTCATCGCCGGCGAGCTGCAGCACGACGCAAAGCAGCCCGATTCCCCACTCGGCCCATACCGCGAAGACCTGCGCGCCATCGAGCAGCAACTCGAACTGTGCCGCGCCGCCCTCGCGCGTCTGCAGCGCAAACCCAACGACGGCGCGCCCGAGCCACTCGGCCAATGGTTGCCCGATTTCACGCAGACGTGGCAGCTGCGGCATCCGGACATTCGCCTGCACACGGAGACGTCGCCGGCGGCACAGGCGGTCGAATTGGATGCAGTGAGCGTCGGCCAGATCCTTACCATCCTGCTGGACAACGCAGCTCGCAGCCAGCAGCACGCCGGGCGCGATCTGGTACCGCTGCTGCTGACGGCCAAGATCGACGCCAACCCGGATGTCCTCCGCGATATGCCGCCGCAGATCGTGCTGTCCATCGTCGATACGGGGCTGGGCTTGCCGGAAGACCTGCGGACGTCGCTCGGCCGCACACCGGTGCCAAGCCGGCACGGGGGTCACGGGATCGGGCTGTATCTGGCCTCCACCACGGCGCGCCGCCTGGGTGGTACCGTGGTGCTCCGTCCAAACCCGCCGCAAGGCGCCATTGCCGAACTCCGACTGCCGGTTGGCGGTCCGATGGAACACGCGGCCGCCCCCATCATTGGCGCGCCCACCCTCTTCACATAACGAGACGGCCTGACGCAGCCCCGCGCACGTACGGCCCCGGAGAACACCATGCAGCAGCCCGCCCCCTTTCTGATCCTCGATGACGACGACGTCTTTGCGCAGACGCTGGCGCGCGCGCTCACCCGTCGCGGCTTTGCTCCGCAGATCGCGCACACGGGGGGGGAAGCGTTGGCCCTCGCACGCCAGACACGCTTTTCGTATGTCACTGTCGATCTGCATCTGGCCGCAAGCGACAAGGGCCTGATGCCCCATGGCGGCACGGATTCGGGTCTGCACTGGATAGCCCCACTGCGCCAGGCACTGCCCGACGCGCGCATGCTGATCCTCACGGGCTATGCGAGCATTGCCACCGCCGTGCAGGCGGTCAAGCTGGGCGCTGACGAATACCTGGCCAAGCCAGCCAATGTCGATTCGATTCTGCTGGCGCTGCAAGTGGGCGTGTCTGAAGCCGTGGCGGAACAGACGATGGAAAACCCCGCGCCGCTGTCGGTCGCGCGACTGGAGTGGGAACACATCCAGCGCGTGCTGGCCGAGCACGGCGGCAATATTTCCGCCACCGCGCGAGCCCTGAACATGCATCGGCGCACGCTGCAACGCAAGCTGGGCAAGCGGCCGGTCGCCAAATAGACGCCGGCGCGTAAGACTACATCAGCGCTGCATCACCAACGGGTGTCGCGCTCCCATGCCTTGAGCTCGTCTTCGGCGCGTTCCTTCGTATAGCCGTAGCGTTCCTGGATCTTGCCGGCGAGCTGGTCGCGCTTGCCGCGGATCACGGTCAGGTCATCGTCGGTGAGCTGGCCCCACTTCTCCTTGACCTTGCCCTTGGCCTGATCCCATTTACCTTCGATCTGGTCCCAGTTCATACGTCCTCCGTTGCGATTGTGAGATTGAGACAAAGCAGGGGCGACCCGCAGGCCGCCCGTGTAGGCACTTCCGTACGGCTTACTTCTTGAACTTGGCGGCGACGTCGTTCTGGCACTTCGTCTTGGCATCGCCGGACATGGCGTCGCAGCGCTCCTTGGCGGCCTTGTAATTGGCGTCATTGGTGTCCTTGACGGCATCGCGGCGCGCTTCGCTGACATCCTTGGCATTGCCCGTGGCCTTGGCGTGGCTCACCTCTTCGCCACCTTTGGCGCGCGTATAGGCGGCCTTGGCGTCCTTCACGCAGGTGTCCTTCTCGTTGCCCTTCATGGCATCGCACTTCGTCTTAGCGACGTCGTAGTCGGCTTCGGCCTTTTCCTTGGCGGCGCGGTTGCGGGCGGCTTCAGTGCCATCGCGCTCCACCATCGCATTGGCCTTGGCAACGTTGTAATCGCCCTTGGCCTGCGCACGGCAGACGTCGTGGTCATTGCCCTTCATCGCGTCGCATTTGTCCTTGGCGGCTTTGTAATTGGCATCGGCTTGCTTGACGGCACTGTCGTAAGCGGCACGCTTGGCATCGTTCGGTGCCGAAGCACCGGCGGGGCCGGTTGGCGCGGGCGTGAGCTGGGCGTGGGCGATGCCCAACGGGGCGCAGGCAAGCACGCAACACAGGGCCAGGCGTTGGATCGGTTTCATACGCTTCTCTCCTTGTCGTGGTTGGAATCGCGCACGCCAGGTGCGCGGCGCGCATTGTCTGTGCGGCACCACCTTCTTCAGCAGATAACGGACCTGACCACGCACGATCCTGAGCAAATCCTTGCCAGGCTTGGCTTGGCGGGTGCCCAAACAAAACGGGCCGCATCGTCTTCGATGCGGCCCGCAGGACATATGGAATGCGTTGCTTACACGCTTACAGCACGTAGCGCGACAGATCTTCGTTACCAGACAGCTCGTTCAAGCGCTCGTCGACGTACGCAGCGTCGATGGTCACGGTCTCGCCGGACGATTTGTGTGCGTGGAACGACAGATCTTCAAGCAGCCGCTCCATCACCGTGTACAAACGGCGTGCGCCGATGTTCTCGACCTTTTCGTTGACCGAACATGCGATCTCGGCCAAGCGGCGGATACCGTCTTCGGCAAACACAAGATCGACACCCTCCGTCTTCAGGAGTGCCTGATATTGCTTGGTGAGGCTCGCGTCGGTCTGCGTGAGAATCGCGCGGAAATCTTCCACCGACAGCGAATCCAGCTCCACGCGAATCGGGAAGCGGCCCTGCAATTCAGGAATCAGGTCGCTCGGCTTGGACAGATGGAACGCGCCTGACGCAATAAACAGGATGTGATCGGTCTTGATCATCCCGTACTTGGTGTTGACGGTCGTGCCTTCCACCAACGGCAGCAAGTCGCGCTGCACGCCCTGGCGCGACACCTCGCCGCCGCCGTATTCGCTGCGGCTGGCGATCTTGTCGATCTCGTCCAGGAACACGATGCCGTTTTGCTCAACGTTGGCCACCGCTTTCTGCTTCAGCTCGTCTTCGTTCACGAGCTTTGCGGCCTCTTCGTCGATCAACAGCTTGAAGGCTTCCTTCACCTTCATCTTGCGACGGTTCTTCTTGCCCTGACCCAGGCCCGCGAACATCGAGCGGATCTGCTCGGTCATGTCTTCCATGCCCGGCGGGCCCATGATGTCCATGCTCGGCGTGCCGGCCGACACTTCCAGTTCGATTTCCTTGTCGTCTAGCTGGCCTTCGCGCAGCTTCTTGCGGAAGGTCTGGCGCGCGGTCGAGTCCTTCTCTTCCGGCTGCGCAAAACCGATGTCGCGCGGCGGCGGGATCAGGACGTCGAGAATGCGATCTTCGGCCGCATCTTCGGCCTTGGCGCGCACCTTCTTCATCTCGGATTCGCGCGTCTGCTTGACGGCCATCTCGGCCAGATCGCGCACGATGGTGTCGACATCGCGGCCGACGTAGCCCACCTCGGTGAACTTGGTCGCCTCGATCTTGATGAACGGTGCGTCGGCCAGCTTGGCCAGGCGGCGGGCAATCTCAGTCTTGCCAACACCGGTCGGGCCGATCATCAAAATGTTCTTGGGCGTGATTTCCTGGCGCAGCGGGTCTCCCACCTGCTGGCGGCGCCAACGGTTGCGCAGCGCCACGGCCACAGCCTTCTTGGCCTTGTGCTGGCCGATGATGTGCTTGTCGAGTTCGGAGACGATTTCTGACGGCGTCATGGTTTCAGACATGGGAATCCTGTCGATGAAGGCGTTCGATTATTCGAGCGTCTCGATCACGAAATTGGTGTTGGTATAAATGCAGAGTTCGCCAGCGATGCGCAGCGATTTCTCCACCACATCGCGCGGAGCGAGGTCGGTGTTCTCCATGAGCGCCTTGGCGGCCGATTGTGCATACGAGCCGCCCGAGCCGATGGCAGCGATACCGCCTTCCGGGTCAAGCACATCGCCGTTGCCGGTGATGACAAGCGTGGCTTCGCGGTCTGCGACGATCAGCATCGCCTCAAGGTGGCGCAGGGCGCGATCGGTGCGCCAGTCCTTGGCCAGGTCGACAGCGGAGCGCAGCAGGTTGCCCTGATGCTTCTGCAACTTGGCCTCAAAACGATCCAGCAGGGAGAAGGCGTCAGCGGTGGCGCCTGCAAAGCCAACCAGCACCTTGCCATCGTGGATGGCGCGCACTTTGCGGGCCGAGCCTTTCATCACGATATTGCCCAGCGTGACCTGGCCGTCGCCGCCGAGCGCGACTTGGTTGCCGCGCCGCACGCTGACGATGGTGGTGCCGTGATACTGTTCCATGCGCTTGTTCCTAGGGGTCCGGCTTGGCGCGGCCCCCAGCGGGCCGGCCAAAGAACTTCATACTTGACGCCAGCCCCGAGGATTTCAAGCCTGATTTCCGTCACAACGCACAATTTTTGTGCGCCGGAAATCGCTTTTTGGCGGATCCTTACGCCTCAGTGCGTCACATCGAACGCGTAGGTGCGCTCATCCAGACGCGGCATCACCATGTAGCCCTTGCGGGCCGCCCACACGTTGATATTGAAGTAGAGCGGAATCACGCCGTAATCGCGCATGCCGATTTCCGTGGCTTCCTGCAGCAGCCTCTCGCGCTTGCTGTCATCCAAGGTCTGCAGGGCTTCGGCCAGCTTGGCGTCAAGTGCCGGATTCGAATAGCGCCCACGATTGGACGCGCCCCAACCGCGCGCCGGATCATAGGTGGCCAGCAGCGCCTTCAGGCTCGAACTGGCTTCGCCGGTATCCGCGCCCCAGCCGGCCTGCAGAAACGAAAAGTCCAGCTTGTTCGCCCGCGTGAAGAACGACGCTGACGGCAGCGTCTCGATCTTGGTGGCAATGCCCACCCGCGAAAGCATCGAAGCGATCACCTGTGCGACGCGGTCATCGTTCGGATAGCGGTTGTTGGTGGCATGCAGCGTGATGGCAAAGCCATCGGGGTAGCCGGCCTGGGCGAGCAGTTTCTTCGCTGCGGCCGGGTCTGCCACCGGTGCCTTCAGGCCCGGCACGTGGCCGAACAGGGCGCTGTTGACGAGTTGGCCAGTCGGTTCGGCCGCGCCCTCCATCACGCGGTCGACGATGGCCTGGCGCGAGATCGCCAGCGAGATCGCCTCGCGCACGCGTGGATCCTTGAGCGGGTTCTTTGATAGCGGCTTCCCGGCCTTGTCGGTCACGAACGGCGACACGTCGCGGTTCGAATCCATGTGCAGATACATCATGCGGAACACCGGCATCTTGAACACCGTCACCGCAGGATTGGTGGACAGCTTCTTGATGTCCGAGCTCGGCACGTTCTCGATGACCTGCACGTCGCCCGCCAAGAGCGCTGCCACGCGCGGTGCGTCGGCCGTCAGGATGCGAAGCGTCACGTGCTGCCATTGCGGCTTCTTGCCCCAGTAGCCATCAAAGCGCGTGAGTTCCACCCGATCGCCTCGGTTGAAGGAGGCGAACTTGTACGGCCCCGTTCCGATCATGGCGCGGCCATTGTTGAAATCGTCCGCGCCGGCTTTTTCGACGGCCTTCTTCGACACCATGTAGACGGTCGACAAATCGTTCGGCACCAGCGGGTATGGCCCGTTCGTGGTGATGCGCACGGTCAGCTTGTCGACCGCCGTCACGTCCTTGAAGCCACGCGTGTAGATCGTGAACGGCGATGGGCTGTTCTTGATGGTGGCCGGGCGCGCCAGCGAATAGACGACGTCGGCCGAGGTAAATTCGCTGCCGTCATGGAAATGCACGCCAGGGCGCAGCTTGATCTCCCATACCGTATCGCTCAGAGCCTTCCATGACGTGGCGAGGCCCGGCTTGAGACGCATCTTCTCGTCCTTGGCGATCAGCGCCTCGAACATATGCTCGGCCACGTTCGAATTGGGCGTGACGTTGTGGAAGTGCGGATCGAGCGAAGTGATGTCGCTCGATAGCCCAATCACCAACGTGGATGCCGGCTGGGCATGCGCCGCAATCGGCGTGAGCGCCGAGAGCGTCGTGGCAAAAGACAGCGCAGCGACCAGGTTGGCGGCGCGCAGCAGACGCAGGACCGACATGACGACTCCCCGTGGTTTATGACGAAAGCAAAACGTTCGGGGATTGTCGGGACCGGACGACGCCGGTGTCAACGTCGATGAAGCAGGGGGTCTGCGCGCTCAGTGATGGTGCCCGCAGTCGCAGTCGTCACCGTGTTGGTGATCGTGGTCGTCGTCCCATTCCGTGTCGTCGTGGTCGTCGTAGGCCCAGGCGGGGAAGGGATCGGCCAGCGCGACCCATGCTTCGGGCCCGGCAGCCATCTCGGCGTCGGTCAGAAGGCAGGCATCGAGCTGCGCAGTGAGCGCGGCTTCATCCAGATCGGTACCGATGAAGACCAACTCCTGGCGGCGATCGCCCCAGCGCGCGGGCGCACCGTTGTCGTGCATCTTGTCGGAAATGTCTGCGCGGGCTTCTTCCTCGTCGGGCCATTCGGCTTCATCCACCGCTGCCCACCACGCGCCGGCACCGCCGTGACGCATCACGCCGCCAGCCTGGCCCCAACTGCCGGCTGTCTCCATGCGCGAGGCCAGCCAGAAATAACCTTTCGAGCGCAGCACGCGACCGTGTTCGCGCAGCCATTCGGTATGCATCAGATCCCACAGGCGCTGCGGGTGAAACGGCACGCGGCGGCGATAGACGAAGCTGCGGATGCCAAGCGCTTCGGTCTCGGGAACGTGTTCGCCGCGAAGCTCCGCCAGCCACGCCGGCGCAGCGGATGCGGCATCGAAATCGAAACGATGCGTATTGAGGATCTCGTCCAGCGGCACCTTGCCGAACGATGCCGGCACGATGCGCGCGCGCGGGTTCAGCGAGTACAGGATGCCGGCCAGGCGCGCGCGCTCGGCATCGCTCACGAGGTCGATCTTGTTGAGCACAATCACGTCGCAAAACTCGACCTGTTCGATCAGCAAGTCCACGACGGTGCGGTCGTCATCTTCGTCCCGCGCCTGGCCGCGGTCGGCCAGAAAATCAGCGGCATCGTAATCGACCAGGAAGTGCTGGGCATCGACCACGGTGACCATGGTGTCCAGGCGCGCGAGGTCGGACAGCACCTCGCCTTGCTCGTCTTCAAACGTGAAGGTCTCGGCAATCGGCAGCGGCTCGGCCACGCCGGTTGATTCGATCAGCAGATAGTCGAAGCGGTCTTCACGGGCCAGGCGCGCGATCTCGTCGAGCAGGTCTTCGCGCAGCGTGCAGCAAATGCAGCCGTTGGACAGCTCCACCATGCGTTCGTCGGTGCGCGAAAGCTGGGCGCTGGTGGCCGTGCCATCGCCCACGAGCTGCGCGTCGATGTTAACGTCCGACAGGTCGTTGACGATCACGGCGACGCGCTTGCCCTCGCGGTTGGCGAGCACGTGATTGAGCAGCGTGGTCTTGCCGGCGCCCAGGAAGCCAGACAGCACGGTAACGGGAAGCGGACGGGACATGATCAGTGGCCTCAGTTTGTGGCCAAACAAAGCAAACAGCCCGGTGAGTTACCGGGCTGCAAATTCAACCAAATGCGACGCGCGCGTCAGTCACCCATCAACTTCTGGCGCTTTTCGCGGCGCTCTTGCGCCTCCAGCGTCAGCGTGGCCGTCGGGCGAGCAAGCAAGCGCGGAATGCCAATCGGCTCGCCAGTTTCGTCGCAATAGCCGTAGTCGTTGGCATCGATGCGGGCGATCGACTGTTCAACCTTCTTGAGCAGCTTGCGCTCACGATCGCGCGTGCGCAGCTCCAGCGCGTGCTCCTCTTCGATGGTGGCACGGTCAGCCGGGTCCGGCACGATCACCGTCTCACGCAGGTGCTCGGTGGTCTGGTTGGCGTTCGCGAGAATTTCATCGCGCATTTTTACAAGCCGGTCCTTGAAGAAGGCGAGCTGCGCCTCGTTCATGTAATCCTTGTCGCTCATCTTCAGGATTTCGGCTTCGGTGAGTAGTTTCTTGCTGCTCATGGTTGCTGCAGATGATCCTGGTAAGTCGCGCGCCGTCTCGGCTGTCGCGTCGTCCTTGCGCGGGGATGCGCCGGACTCATTCTGGCTTGCGGCGGACTTGCCGCCCCGCGCGCCTCCTTTTGCCTCTCCCGCAGCGGCGCCCCCTGCCGCTTTTTTTCGGGTGGCTGGCGCAGCCTGGGCTGCTGCCGACTCCGTTTCGGACCGCCCGGCACCGCCGTTGGCGCCGCGTCCTTCCTTGGTCTTAGTCACCATCGCCTGCTCTCCTATCGGACGTGCTTCGGACGACGTGCTTCTAAATCGACCTATTGTAGCTGAACGATATTAACCGAACTATCGGAGAAACACGGACACAAAATCCGGCCCGGATTCTGCCTGAAACCGCGCGGCGGGGCCACCCAAAAGGAGGGAAAAAGCGCCGGAATCAGGCCAGGCAGTTCTCCAATCCTTTCAGAATCGTTTCGCGCGGCAGGTCCACACCGATGAACACCATGCGGTTGGAAGGGGTCTCGCCGTCCCATTTGCCCCCCACGTCGCTGCCCATGAGCTGGTGCACGCCCTGAAACACGACCTTGCGGTCGACGCCTTCCATATACAGCACGCCTTTGTAGCGCAGCAGCTTCTCGCCGTAGATATTCAGCACGCCGGAGAGAAATTCCTCCAGCTTGGTGTAATTGAACGGCCGTTCGCTACGGAAGACGAACGAGGCGATGCGGTCCGTGTGGTGCGCATGGCCGTGGTGATGGTGGTGACCGTGGCCATGTTGATGGCCATGATCGTGATCGTGGTCGCAGTCGGCCGAGCAAGCGTGGTCGTGATCATGCTCGTGGTGATGGTCATGATCGTCTTCGCGCAGGAAGTCGGGATCGATCTCCAGCTTGGCGTTCAGATTGAAGCCGCGCAGGTCAAAAATGGTGTCGATCGGCGTCTCACCAAAATTGGCGGTGCGGATCGGGGCGCGCGGATTCATATGCAGCAGGCGGTGGCGCAGTGCATCCACATCGTCGGCGGAAACCAGATCGCTCTTGGTGATGAAGATGGCATCGGCAAAGCCCACTTGGCGCTGCGCTTCTTCCTGCTTGTCGAGCTGCATGTTGCCGTGCTTGGCATCGACCAGCGTGATGACGGCATCCAGCAGGTAACGGCTGGCGATCTCGTCGTCCATGAAGAACGTCTGCGCGACGGGGCCGGGGTTGGCCACACCGGTGGTCTCGATGACCACGCGGTCAAACTGGAGCTGGCCGTTGTCGCGGCGGGTGAGTAGGTCCGACAACCCCTTCACCAGATCGCCGCGGATCGTGCAACAAATGCAACCGTTGCTCATCTGCACGATCTGCTCGTTGCCGTCCTGCACGAGGATGTCGTTGTCGATGTTCTCTTCGCCGAACTCGTTTTCGATCACGGCGATCTTCATGCCGTGCTGTTCGGTCAGGATGCGCTTGAGCAGCGTGGTCTTACCGCTGCCGAGAAAGCCCGTCAGGATGGTGACCGGGATCATTTTGGACATGGTGCGTTTCCTGTCTTGTGATGGGTCGCCCGATGCGCGCAATCCGCGCAGGCGCCCTTGATGGTGAGTTCAGCATGGTCGGCCGCGAAGCCGGCGGGCAGGCCGGCCTTCGGCATGGCCGGCGGCTCGGCGCCTTCCAGGCAGAAGTCGCGCCCGCATTGCGTGCAGTGGAAGTGGCTGTGCGAGCGGTGCGCCGCTTCGCGCGCGGCGTCGTGCTCGGCAAGGCTGAAGCGGAAGACACGATCCGCCCCCGCCGTCTTGTGGACGATGCCGCCTGCCACGAGCCAGTCGAGCACGCGGTAGACCGTCACACGGTCGATGCCCGAATCGTCGGGCAGCGCGTCGCACACGGCTTGATGGGAGAGCGGATCGGCGCCCTGCATCAGCACGGCAAGCACCCGCACCCGGGGCTCGGTCACGCGGCTACCCAGGCCACGCAGGCGTGCGCGGGCAGCCTCTTCAGGCGAATGGGATTGCGGAGTGGCGAGATCGTCGCGCGGGGGCCGGCTGTTCATGCGCGGGATTGTCCCACGGGGCGCGGGTTGCTGCAATTGAGTTGCAATTGGGCGGCCTTGCGCCGCCCGGGGTTTCTTTTCGCGCTTCGATACCGCTTATGCCGCGAACACCAGACACACCGGCGTCGGCACCTTCGCCACCACCACGGGCTGGTCCAGCCTGCCGGTTTGTCCGTCGATGCGCAGCCTCAGGATGGTGTCGCCCTTCTGGTTGAGCACGTAGACGTAGCTGCCGTCGGGCGCCATCGTCATCGCGCGCGGGAAGTGCACACCTTCGCTCCAGTACTGAAGCGGCGCGAGCTTGCCCGAGGCGTCAATGCTGAATGCGGCCACGCTGTCGGCCAGCGGGTGATCCGACTTCAGCTTCCGGTTGCTGGCGTAGAGGAACCGCCCCGACGGATGCATCAGCAGTTCGGCGCCGCTCTTCTGGCCGGTGTAGTCGGCAGGGGTGGTAGAGATGCGTTGGCGCTCTTCCTGCACGTGGCCGGTGGCGGGGTCGTAACCGTGGCAGGCGACCGAGCCTTCCAGTTCGTTGATGACGTAGAGCAGCTTGCCTTGCGGATGCAGCGCCAGGTGGCGCGGGCCGCTGCCGGGCTTGAGCTGCACGCGGTCACGCGGGGCAAGCTTGCCGCCCTCAATGGCAAACACGTTGATGCGATCGGTGCCCAGGTCGGTGCCGATCACGTGCTGGCCGGTGGTGTCGAACAGCATCATGTGCGCGTGCGGCGCCTCCTGTTCGGGGCGGGGGCCGGAGCCGGTGTCCTTGAAGATGCCGGAGACGGTGCCGAGCTTGCCGTCCTCCCCGATCGGCAGGAGGTTGTACGCGCCGCCGCTGTAGATCGACACGCACAGGTGCTTGCCGTCCGGCGACACGACCACATGCGCGGGGTTCGTGCCCGACAAAGACAGCGGCTGGCGGTTGAGCAGCGTCAGCTTGCCGTCGCGCGGATCGATCGCATACGCCTCGGCACTGCCGTTCGGGCGGCCCTCATAGACCTCCAGTTCATTGATGGCGTACAGGAACCGCTGGTTCGGGTGCACGGCCAGGAACGACGGATTGGCACTTTCGACCACCTGCACCTGCGTCCACGCATCGCCGCGCGGCGCCAGCACGTAGATGCCGCGAGCCGCCGGGCCGCCGGCAGTGCCGCCCGGTGCGTTGAACGTGTAGGTACCGACATAGGCGAAACGGGGAGGGCGCGCATTGCCCGCAGGCTGCACACCCGACGCAGCGGTTTGCTCGCCCGCCTGGGCCATGACGGTTTGGGGAAGAGCGCCCAGCAAAGGCAAGCTACCAGTCCACTGCATGAAGGTTCGACGAAGACGATTGGTCATGGGATGGCTCCATCAAACACGCACGGACATCGCGTGGTGGAAGATGTTGTTCGGATCATACCGGTGCTTCACATCCTGCAGAAACGCGTACAGGTCGCCGCTGCCGTAGTACAGCTGAGGCCAAAACGGGTAGGCCAGCATGTCGACATCGGGGTAGTTGATGTAGCAGCCCTCGTACCGGTCGCCGGGGTATGGCGTGCCGCTGTGCGGCGCGGGCACGTCGGGCGCGCCGTAGACGTCGCGGTAGAAATCGCCGATCCAGCGCAGGTGGCCGGCATCGTCGGCGGCAGACGTCCAGTACGTCTGGTATTGCAGCTTCATGATCGACGCCCGCTGTGGCACAGCCGTATCGCCAATGCGCTCGGCCTTGTTGACGGCGCCGCCGTACGAATCGACTTGCAGCAGCGATTGGCTCAGATCGACGCCCGGCATCGTCCGCGTGAGGTGGGCGTAAATGCGTTGCGCCTCGCGCGCCGTGAAGCCGCGTTTCATATAGGCCGATTTGTACTTGCCGCGCTGATTGGCACCCGAGCCGTTCAGATACTGCGTGGCCGTCAGCCAGTCGTACTGCACGATGGTGTGCGGCTTGGAGCAGAGCAGCTGCCCCACGCCCTGCTTGTGCGCGGGGCCGTAGCCGGGCGGGCGCCCTTTGACCGGCGTCGGCGCGCAGGCCTGGAAGCGGCTCAGAAAATCATTGAGGACGGAGAGATCGCGACACGTGCCATCAGGGTTGCAGAACTGCGTGAGCAGCACGATCTGCCCCGACGATTTGTGCGTGAGTTTGAGCAAGGAGAACATGCCCCACGTGTCGGGATCCTTGCCGCGCGTCTCCCAGTATTCGCCGTAGATGCGCAGCAGTTCTGCAAAGCGCTGCGGCGTCATGGTGGCCCAGTCAAAGGCCACGGTGGCGAGCGCCACTTCCTGCGGTGCCGCCGGCAGCTTGGCGAACGTGTAGCCCGTGATGACGCCGAAGTTGCCGCCGCCAGCGCCGCGGCAGGCACGGAACAGATCTGGATCGTGCGCTGCATCCACCGTGCGGGCAGCCGCCTTGCCGGTCTTGTCCACGGTGACGATATCCACAGCCGAGAGCCAATCCACCGTCAGCCCTTGCAGCCGCGAAAGCAGTCCATAACCGCCGCCGCAAATATGCCCGCCTGCGCCCACCGAGTAGCACGAGCCCCCAGGCAGCGTCACGTTGTGGCGCTTGTACAGCTCCAGGTAGCCGTTCCAGTTCTGCGTACCGGCCGGAATGCGCACCGTGCCGTCGGCGTGCACCTCGGGCGTGGCGAGCAAGCTCAGGTCGACGATCGTGCCGTCCGGGTTGTTGGAGACGAAATCTTCGTAGCAATGCCCGCCGCTGCGCACCGTCGGGCGCTGGCCCGCGTTGATGATGCGTTGCACGGCGGGCGCCACATCGTCGGGCTTTTCTATGAGGGCGATGCGGCTGGCGGCCTGCGCATCCGTCGAGGGCCAGCGCAGGTTGAAGCCGTGTTTGAGCGTGTTGTAGCGAGGGTCTTGGCGCGTCACATCCAGTGTCATCGACGACTCCCGGTGAGGGCGTTTGCGCAAGCGTTGCGCAAACGAAGTTGGATACGGACGCGTGGCGTCCGGCGGTTCCAACTTAGTCGTTCGCGGACCCGGCTTCCATCAGACAATGCCGAGACGCTGGGCTCATCGCGCTTGGTGGGCGAGCCATCCAACCACCCGGGTTGCCGTCGCGGCCCACAACGGCCGCACCAGCCAGCATGCCGCGGCCCAGGCCAGGATCACCACGATCAGATCGCAGCGGCCGCTTTTCCACAAGTTCAGGGAATGGCGCCCCCAGATCCAGGGCACGCCCAACGGATTGGGCCAATCCGCGAACAGGTGCATCAGCCCGCCGCAAGCGAAGCCGAACAGCAACGGCGCCCACAGATGGCCGTGGCCCAGCGCCTGATATGACAAAACAAGCACCGCCACCCAGCCAATGCCCCAGTGGGTGGCGGTGCGGTGCGTGATCCAGAGGCGGCGAGCACGCGTCCACCAAGCGACCTCCATCCAGTCAGGCGCGGTGCTGCCGGCAACCGCCGCGCAAAACGCCAGGATGCTGCCGAGATGTTCGAGAGACGTATGGGAAGCCTGCGCGACGGCGGCGGCGGCAATCAGACCTGCCGCCCAGCCCGTCGCATGGTGGGCAGCATTGGAAGCCATGCACGTGATGCGGAAGACGAAGGACCGCATCTTCGCAATGGAGGCTTGCCGGGACAAGCCAAAAATTGCGACAAATTGCTAGCCGATCTGGAGCAGCAGCCCTTTGAGGTATTCGCCTTCCGGGAAGCTCGTCAGCAGCGGATGGTCCACGCCGCCAGCAAGCCGACGCTGGATGCGTGCCGTCACCTTGGCATCGGCAGCCGCGCCCGCGACGATCTTTTGAAACAGGTGAGCATCGATCGCACCCGAGCACGAATACGTAAACAGCAGACCGCCCGGGCGCAGCAACTGCATGCCGACCAGGTTGATCTCCTTGTACGCCCGTGCCGCGCGATCGACCTGCTGCGCTGACGCCGCAAACTTGGGCGGGTCCAGCACGATCAGGTCGAACTGACGGCCTTCTGCTCGGAAGTTGCGCAGCGACTTGAAGACATCCGCATCCAACCACTCGGCACGCGTCGGATCGAAGCCGTTGAGCGCAACGTTGCGCTCGGCCACCGCCAATGCCTCGCCCGACGAGTCGATCGACACCACCGAGCGTGCCCCGCCCTTCAGCGCCGCCAGCGAAAAGCCACCGGTGTAGCAGAAGCAGTTGAGCACATCGCGGTCCTTGGCCAGCGCGCCGACGAGCGCACGGTTGTCGCGCTGGTCCACGTAGAAGCCGGTCTTATGGCCCTCGCGCACGTCCACGTAATAGCGGACGCCGTGCTCGGTGGCGGACAGATCTGCGGCGGGCTCCGCACCGGCCAGCACACCGGTCATCTGCTCCAGGCCTTCGCGCTCGCGCACGCTCACGTCCGACCGTTCGTAGACGTTCGGGCAACCCGTCTCTTTGATGAGCGCCGCGACGATCGCCTGCTTCCAGTGCTCGACGCCCGCTGCGCTGAACTGGCAGACGAGTTGGCCCCCGTTACCATCCTCGCTCGTGCCGTATTGGTCGACGATCAAGCCAGGCAGACCGTCGGCTTCGCCCATGACGAGGCGCACGGCGTCGGTGTCGTGCACCCACGCGCGCCGATACGCCACGGCGGCGGCAATGCGGCGTTTGAAGAACGCGTGATCGATGGGCTCGGCTTCATCAAAGCTCCACACGCGGGCGCGAATCTGCGAGACGGGGCTGAACGCGGCGCGCGCCAGAAACTGGCCGTTATGCGCGCGCACGATGACGGTCGTGCCGGAGGCGGGCTTGCCTTCCACGCGATCGATGGCGTTGGCGAAAATCCACGGGTGCCGGCGCAGCAACGAGCGCTCCTTGCCGGGCTTGAGAATCAGGGTTTGCATACGACTGGGATGGTTCGCCCGGGAAAGCGGGCAGCGCTACTTCTTCTTCGCGCGGGGATGCGCCTGATCGTAGATCTTGGCCAGGTGCTGAAAATCGAGCGAAGTATAAACCTGCGTGCTGGCGATGCTGGCGTGGCCGAGCAGTTCCTGCACCGCACGCAAATCGCCCGACGACTGCAGCATGTGCGTGGCAAACGAATGCCGCAGCACGTGCGGATGCACATCCGCCGGCACTCCTGCCGCGATGGCGTTACGCTTCATGCGCAATTGAATCTGCCGCTGCGCCAAGCGCTTGCCCCGCGGCGAGAGAAACAGCGCGTGCGCGTCTTCAGGAGCCGGGTCCGGCTTGGCAAGCTGCGCGCGCACCGCCAGCCACGCAGCCAGCGCTTCCGCCGCCTTGGTGCCCACCGGCACGGTGCGCCGCTTGCTGCCCTTGCCGAGCACCTGCACCTCGCGCGCCTCCAGATCGAGCCAGCTCGCCGATTCATACGCGCCGGCCTTCACGTGGCGCATATCAAGGCTGACCAGCTCGGAGAGCCGCAAACCGCAGGAATAGAACAGCTCGTTGACGGCGCGATCGCGAACCGTCTCGGCATCGTCGCCTGGCAGTTGTTCCATCAGCGCGACAGCCTGTTCAACGGACAACGCTTTCGGCAACCGCTTCGGGCTCTTGGGCGCACGCACGCCGTCGACCGGGTTGGCGGTGACAGCGGCATCGCGCAGCGCCATCCACTTGAACCAGCCGCGCCACGCCGACAGCGCTCGCGCAATGCTGCGGCCCGACAAGCCATCGCCATGCAGCTGCGCCATCATGCGGCGAATATGGTGCGACTGCAGTTGCGTGAGGTCGACGTTGGCGGCGTGCTGCGCACCCAGGCGCTGCAGGACGGCCAGCTCGCGGGTGTAGCTCTCCAGCGTGTGCGGCGAGAGCTGCCGCTCGAACTTCAGTGCGTCGAGGTACGCCGCAATCTGCGGATGCGGCGCCTGAGCGCCATGTTCATCGGCGGATGCAGATTGCGGCATGCGGCGAGCGGCGCTCAGTCGCGCAGACGGTTGAGCGTGGCGGCGGCCAGCTCGCCGATCTGCGCGAGGTAGGTCGTGCCCATGCCGTCATGGAAGCGGCGGGCGTCCGGCGAGCCGAGCACCAGCAGGCCGAATGCCGGCGCAGCGCTGGCATCGGCGTCCCCACGCACCGGCACGCGCAGCGTGACGATGGCGAGCGATTCGATCGGCTCGCCGCTATCCGACGTATCGAGCCAGCCGGCGGCCTCAAAGCCCGCGTTGGCGCCGCAATACGGCGCGCGCAGGCCGGCCGCAAACAGGCGCACTTCTTCGCTCACGCCCTGCGCGACTTCCAGGTGCGCGAATTCTTCGCCCACCTGCCACACGCGCAGCGCCACGGCCGGCACGTCGAAGATTTCACGCAGGCCATCCTGCACGGCATACGGCAGCGCATGCGTGTCGGCCTCGCCCAGCAGGCGCGTCGTCCAGGCGTGCACGCGCTGCTGCGTGCGGTCGTTCTCGTTGCCGTGGCGCATCAGGTCCGACAGCTTGAGTTCGAGGTGCTTGTTCTTGTCGCGCAGGATTTCCATCTGGCGCTCCTGCAGCGACACAGCGCGGTGGCTGTGCGGGCTGGTGAGCTGAATGGCAGCCAGCAGTTCCGCATGCTCTTCAAAAAAGGCCGGATGCGCCTGCAGGTAGTTGGCGACGTCTTGTGCGTTCATGGTGCTCATCAGGGTGCGCCCAGTTTTTTCTTCAGCAGTTCGTTCACTTGTGCGGGGTTGGCCTTGCCGCGCGTGGCCTTCATGGCCTGGCCAACCAGCGCGTTGAAAGCCTTCTCCTTGCCGGCACGGAATTCCTCGACCGACTTGGCATTGGCTGCCAGCACGTCGTCGATGATCTTCTCCAGCTCGCCGGCGTCGGACGTCGTCTTCAGGTCCTTCACTTCGATGATGGTGTCCGCATCGCCGCCGTGTTCGCCGGCCCACATGGCGGGGAAGACGTCCTTCTTGGCGGTGTTGTTGCTGATCGTGCCGTCGGCAATGCGCGCGAGCAGCTTGGCCAGCTGCGCGGGCTTGACGGGCGCGGCATCGATTTCCAGATCGGCGCGGTTCAGGTTCGAAGCAACCTCGCCCATGATCCAGTTGGCGGCGGCCTTGGCGTTCGCGGCACCGGCATCGGCCACAACCGCTTCAAAGTACGCAGCCGTCGCCTTGGTGGCGGTGAGGATGCTGGCGTCGTACTTCGGCAGACCGTAAGCCGACTCGAAGCGAGCAGCCATGGCAGCCGGCAGTTCGGGCAGCGTGGCGCGCACGCGCTCGACCCAGTCGTCGCCGATCACCAGCGGCAGCAGGTCGGGATCAGGGAAGTAGCGGTAATCCTGCGCGTCTTCCTTGCTGCGCATCGAACGCGTTTCCTTGCGGTCCGGATCGTACAGGCGGGTTTCCTGCACCACGGTGCCGCCGTCTTCGATCAGTTCGATCTGGCGGCGCACCTCGTAGTTGATCGCCTCTTCCAGGAAGCGGAAGGAGTTGAGGTTCTTGATTTCGCAACGCGTACCGAACGGCGCATCCGGGCCCCGGCGCACCGACACGTTCGCGTCGCAGCGGAAGCTGCCTTCCTGCATGTTGCCGTCGCAGATGCCCAGCCACATCACCAGTGCGTGCAGCGCCTTGGCATAGGCCACGGCTTCGGCCGCGCTGCGCATGTCGGGCTCGGTCACGATTTCCAGCAGCGGCGTGCCGGCGCGGTTCAAGTCGATGCCGGTCATGCCGGCAAAGTCTTCGTGCAGCGATTTGCCCGCATCTTCTTCCAGATGCGCACGCGTGAGTTGCACGGTCTTCTCATAACCGGGCTGACCGTTCTTGCCTTCCACCTGGATGGTCAGCGTGCCGCCCTGCACCACCGGAATCTCGTACTGGCTGATCTGGTAGCCCTTGGGCAGATCGGGGTAGAAGTAATTCTTGCGTGCAAAGATGCTCTTGGGCGCGATCTTGGCGCCGATGGCCAGGCCGAACACGATGGCGCGCTCGACGGCGCCCTTGTTCAGCACCGGCAGCACGCCCGGCAGCGCCAGGTCAACGGGCGCCGCTTGCGTGTTGGGCGCCGCGCCAAAGGCGGTGGAGGCGCCAGAGAAAATCTTCGAGAGCGTCGAGAGCTGCGTGTGCGTCTCGAGGCCGATCACCACTTCCCATTGCATGTTGCGTGTGTCCTGTCGATTGTTGTGGTGTGAATGTCTAGGTACTCAGGTATTCAGGTGTTCTTGCGTTGCTGCGATCAGGGGTGCGGCGCATCGAGCCACGCCGCGAGCTTCGCAAACGCCGCTTCGCGCGCTGCCGGATCGCCACCGACGGTGACCGTTCCATAGCGACGTCCTTTCGGGATGCCGTTGCGTTCCTTGACGGGCGTCGTGCCGTCAAAGCCGTGATACGCGCCGCCAAACATGTCCAGCTCAAAACGCGCCTGCGGCTGCCGCGCCAGTACGGCCGTTTGCAACGCCTGGCAGTGGTCGGCCGGGGTCCAGTCGTCGTTGCCGCCGGCCAGCAGCAGCAAAGGCGCGTTCAGCCGATAGTCCGTCCGTTTCTGCGCTGACGCACAACCCGGATAAAACGCCACCGCGCGATTGACCGCAGGCGTATCGGCAGGCCAAGCGCGGCTGGCGTCCACGGCTTCCAACACGGCCTGCGCGCCGTTGGACCAACCCAGCAGAACGATGCGGCGGGCATCCACGCCCGGCTGCCCCGCCACCCAGCGGATCGTCGCCAGCACGTCGGCGCGGCGCACCACACCGTTGATATCGCGCGTGGCGGTGCGTTCGGTGCAGATGCCATGCGGCTTACCGCGCGGGCCGAAGCTGTCCGGAAACACCACCGCATAGCCTCGCGCGCCCAGCCACTGTGCATACCCGCGATACCGCGAGCCCAGCGCCTTGGCATCGGCCCCGGCCTGCGTATAGAGGCCGCTGCAGCCGTGCAGCGCGATCACCACCGGCGTGCCGGTCGCAGGCGCCTTGAGGGGCGACGCGACCCAGTAGGCGGTCAGCGTTGGCGGCGCATCCTCGGCGTCTTTCATCGACGCACGCGGAATCTCCACCGTCTGCACGCCAAGTTCTGCAGACGATGGCGCACGCGCAGCCGGCATGTCGGGCAAGGCGCCTTCGGCGTCCGGCGTCGGCTGCGCGGCAGCGTGCAGTGCCAAGGCGCTTGCCAGCGCCGCCAGCACACGAAGCGATGTACGCGTCACCGGGCATTCCGGGCGCATTGGCCCGTTTGCGGGTCGAACATCACCGGCCAGGCTTCTTCGTAGATGCCGGGCGTGCAATGCGCTTCGCAGTTGGCGTGTGCCAGCGTGACACGGCGCGGGTCCTGCCAGACCATCAGCGTGCACTTGCCGTAGCGCTCGCGCAGCTCGATGCTGGGGCGGCGCTTGGTTTGCTGGAATGTCGACAGGTCGAACTGGCACGAACCGCGCCGTCCGACCCACAACTGCCATTGCATTGCGCTGACGTTGTTGTCGGCCACGGTGAGCGTCGCCTGCTCGCGGAAACCGTCTTCCTCGGTCTGGTTGCAGTAGCCGTTGATATCGATGCGGCGGTCGGAAATCGGCGGCGGTTTCGACGGGCGGCTGATGCCGGGAATGGACGGCAGCGGGATCGGCACGCACGCCGCCAGCAGGCCAGCGGCAAGCGCCAGCCCGAGTGCAGTGCGGATGCGGTGGTTCATGCGTGCCTCCTGCATGGAGCGGGTACGTCGTAAGGGGCCTCAGGCTGCCGGCTGGCGGTTGTGCCAGTCGGTCGCCTGCTGGAACGCATACGCAATTTGCAGCATGCGTGCCTCTTCAAAATAGTTGCCGATGATCTGCAAGCCAACCGGCAAACCGTTGGCGCCGAAACCGGCCGGCACGCTCATACCTGGCAGGCCTGCCAGGCTGGTCGACAGGGTGAAGATGTCTTCAAGGTACATCTGCACCGGATCATCGCTCTTCTCGCCGATCTTCCAGGCCACTGTCGGGGCGACGGGGCCCATGATCACGTCGCACTGCGCGAATGCGTTCTGGAAATCCTGCGCGATGATGCGGCGGATCTTCTGCGCCTGCAGGTAATAGGCGTCGTAATACCCGTGGGACAGCACATAGGCGCCCACCAGGATGCGGCGCTTGACCTCCCAGCCAAAACCTTCGGCGCGGGACTTGCGATACATGTCGGCCAGATCGCGGTATTCCGCCGCGCGGTGGCCGTAACGCACGCCGTCAAAGCGCGACAGGTTGGACGACGCCTCGGCCGGGGCGATCACGTAATACGTTGGGATCGACAGTTCGGTCTTCGGCAGGCTGATGTCGACCAGCGTGGCGCCGAGCTTTTCCAACTCGGCCAGCGCAGCGCGCACCGTGGTGCGCACGTCGTCGGCCAGGCCTTCGCCAAAATACTCCTTGGGCAGACCGATGCGCAGGCCGGCCAGCGGGCGCGCAGCATCGGCGCCTTGCAGCGGCTGGCCGAGCAGGCGGCCGAAGTCTTCCACGTCGCCCCCGCGGCCGGGTTCCAGACTCGTGGAATCGCGCGGGTCGAAGCCAGCCATGGCAGACAGCAGCAGCGCGCAATCTTCCGCCGTGCGCGCCATCGGGCCGCCCTGATCCAGCGACGAGGCAAAGGCGATCATGCCGTAGCGCGACACGCGGCCGTACGTCGGCTTGATGCCCGTAATGCCCGAGAACGACGCCGGCTGGCGGATCGAGCCGCCCGTATCCGTCCCCGTAGCAGCGGGCGCCAGATCGGCCGCCACCGCCGCCGCCGAGCCGCCCGACGAGCCGCCCGGCACGTGCTCGACGTTCCAGGGGTTCTTGACCGCGCCGAAGGCCGAGTTCTCATTGGACGAACCCATCGCAAATTCGTCCATGTTGGTCTTGCCCAGCGTCACCATGCCGGCACCGCCCAGGCGCTCGACGACGGTGGCGTCAAACGGGCTGGTGTAATTGCCGAGCATCTTGGAGCCCGCCGTAGCGCGCCAGCCGCGGGTGACGAACACGTCCTTGTGGGCGATCGGCACGCCGGTCAGCGGCGCCGCGTTACCGGCTGCGATGCGCGCGTCGGCGGCCCGGGCCTGGGCAAGCGTTGCCTCGGCGTCGACGTGGGTAAAGGCGTTGAGGTGCGCCCCGGCCTCGATGCGCGACAGGTAATGGCGCGCCAGTTCCTCCGCCGAAACCTCCTTGGCGGCGAGTTGGGCGGACAGGGCTTTGATCGTGGATGCGGTCATCGAATACGTTCGGATGGGCTGCCGGCAAGCGCCGGCGACGTCGAATGGAGTGGGCTCAAGACGGGCGCGGGAGCGCCGTTTATGCGGATTACTCGATCACCTTGGGCACGAGGTACAGGCCGGCTTCGGTGGCCGGCGCGCATTGCTGGTAATCCGCGCGGCGGTCAGCCTCGGTGACGGCATCGTCGCGCAGACGCTGTGCTTGCGCCTGAACCTGCTCGATCGGGTGGGCCATCGGCTCAATGCCGGTGGTGTCCACGGCCTGCATCTGCTCGACCAGTGAGAAGAACTGGTTGAGCTGGGTGAGGGTCTGCGCGGCCTCGCCTTCGGAGATTTCGATACGGGCGAGGTGGGCGATGCGTTTGACGTCGGAGAGTTCGAGTGCCATCGGAATGGGTCAGTGAGTGCAGCGGCGGGCGGGCAACGTACGACAAGCGACGGCTACTGCGCGCGAGGGGCGCCCAGGTTGGGCCCCGACAGCGCCGATTTGCCGCAATTTTGGCGCCAAACGCCCGCCGAATACCCGCAGAGTGCCCGAATTATAAGGTATGATTGCCGACTAAATTTCTAAGTCAGCAGGCGACTTCGTGCAGTCACGGACCCTCTGATTAAGTACTCCGGGAACCTCCCGGCAGTCGCACCGTCAGCATCAGGCGACACTTAATCAAAGGTTCCTTGGGGGGCCCCCTCTCCGGGCGGCTCAGCCTCGGCAGGATGGCCAGTGCCACGGCACCCCACCGTCGACCACCACGGAGCCCGCGACATTCCCGGGAGCGCAGTAGCAGGATCGGACCGCATGGCATGCCCTTGCGACGTCCGCGCGTTGGTGCAGCCGTTGCGCCGCAATCCTGCTGCTGGGCCGCCCATGACTCGAAAAACAGGATTCATTCGATGTTCGGCTTTTTGCGCAGCTATTTCTCCAACGATCTCGCGATCGACCTCGGCACCGCCAACACCCTGATCTACGTCCGCGACAAGGGCATCGTCCTTGACGAGCCGTCGGTGGTGGCCATTCGCCAGGAAGGTGGCCCGAACGCCAAGAAGACCATCCAGGCTGTCGGTAAGGAAGCCAAGCAGATGCTGGGCAAGGTGCCGGGCAATATCGAGGCGATCCGCCCGATGAAAGACGGCGTGATCGCCGACTTCACCGTCACCGAGCAGATGCTCAAGCAGTTCATCAAGATGGTGCACGACACCAAGCTGCTGCGCCCGAGCCCGCGCATCATCATCTGCGTGCCGTGCGGTTCGACCCAGGTCGAGCGCCGCGCCATCCGTGAATCGGCGCTCGGCGCCGGGGCGTCGCAGGTGTACCTGATTGAAGAGCCGATGGCTGCCGCGATTGGCGCTGGCCTGCCGGTGTCGGAGCCGTCGGGTTCGATGGTGGTGGACATTGGCGGCGGCACCACCGAGGTGGGCATCATCTCGCTGGGCGGCATGGTCTACAAGGGCAGCGTGCGCGTGGGCGGCGACAAGTTCGACGAGGCCATCGTCAACTACATCCGCCGCAACTACGGCATGCTGATCGGCGAACAGACCGCCGAAGCCATCAAGAAGGAAATCGGCTCGGCCTTCCCGGGTTCGGAAGTGCGGGAAATGGAAGTGAAGGGCCGCAACCTGTCGGAAGGCATTCCGCGCGCCTTCACGGTGTCGTCCAACGAAATCCTGGAAGCGCTGACAGACCCGCTGAACCAGATCGTCTCCTCGGTGAAGATCGCCCTGGAACAAACCCCGCCGGAACTGGGCGCCGACATTGCCGAACGCGGCATGATGCTCACCGGCGGCGGCGCGCTGCTGCGCGACCTCGACCGCCTGCTGGCCGAAGAAACCGGCCTGCCCGTGCTGGTGGCCGAAGACCCGCTGACCTGCGTGGTGCGCGGCTCCGGCATGGCGCTGGAGCGCATGGACAAGCTCGGCAGCATCTTCTCGTACGAATAACGGGACCATGCGCCGCGCCGATCCGCGTTCCGCTGTTGCGACCGATTTCGTGACTGCCGTTGTGGTCACGCCAGCCGCCTTCGCGGACCGCTGAGATGCGTCTCGCGCCGGTGCGCCGTGCTCCGCCCGCCAAGGGCTTGGGCACCGCACCAGCGCCACACCCAATCTGTTGCCGGCAGACCGTTGACCTTGACGTTGACCGTCACGCGTCTGCCGTGCCCATTTGAAGCGTCCGGGTCATGGATTACTCCCCGCCGCCCCTCTTCAAGCAGGGCCCGTCCGCCACCGCGCGGCTGGTCGCTCTGCTCGCCCTCGCGCTGGCATTGCTGGTGATCGATGCCCGCATGTCCGTGCTGGGCGTGGTCCGGCAAGTCGTGTCGGTCATCCTGTACCCCGTCGAGCGCCTGGTGCTGATTCCTCGCGATACGGCACGCGCCGCACTCGAATACACGCAATCGTCCACCAAGCTGGCGGTTGATAACCGCAGCTTGCGCGAATCGGCCGTTGCCCAGGCGCAGCAATCGCTGCGCGCCTCGCAGCTCGAAGCGGAAAACCGCAATCTGCGCACGCTGCTCAATCTGAAACAGCACGCGGCGGTGCCCACGGTGGCGGCGGAAGTCCTCTACGAGGCTCGTGATCCTTATACGCAGCGCATCGTGATCGATCGCGGCTCCAAGGACGGCGTGCGCGCGGGCTACCCGGTCATCGATGACCGCGGCGTGGTCGGGCAGGTGACGCGCGTGTCGCTGTTCGAATCGCAAGTCACGCTGCTGACCGACAAGGACCAGGCGATTCCCGTAGAGGTCGTGCGCAACGGCCTGCGCAGCGTGGCGTTTGGCGGTGCCCGACCGGGTGCGTTGGATCTGCGCTTCATGGCGGCCTCGGCCGATCTGCAGCAGGGCGATCTGCTGGTCACGTCGGGGTTGGACGGCGTCTATCCGGCGGGCCTGCCGGTGGCCCGTATTTCGCAGATCGAGCGCAAGGCCGACACCGCGTTCTCGCGTGTCGTCTGCGAGCCGGTGGCCGGCATCCGCAGCAACCGGCACCTGCTGATCGTGAAGTACGAATCGGGCTTCCCGCCGCCGACCGATCTGTCGCCCGCGCCGGTGCCCAAGGGCAAGAACGCCGCCCGCGACGCACGCGCAGAGAAGGACCGCGCAGCACGCGCTGCCGCAGAGGCCAATGTGCCGGGCCCCACGCCTGCAACTGAAGAAAACACCCCGCCGCCGCGCCCGACCGACGCCGACGGCAATCCGCTGGACACCGATTCAGCGCAAAAACGCTGAAGCGAGGCCATCGATCATGAACTCGCCCCAATACCTGCTGCGCCCGGTCAACCCGGGCTTCATCGCGTTCAGCTTCGTGCTGGCCTTCCTGTTCAACCTGATGCCATGGGGCCACATGCAGTGGATTCCCGATCTGGTGGCACTCGTGCTGGTGTTCTGGAACATCCACCAGCCGCGCCGCGTGGGTATGGTGGTGGCCTTCCTGCTGGGTCTGTTGATGGACGTGCACGAAGCGCGTCTGCTTGGCGAACACGCGATGGCCTATACGATGCTGTCGTATTTTGCGATCACGATTCACCGGCGCGTGCTGTGGTTCTCGGTGCTGTCGCAGGCGCTGCACGTGCTGCCGCTGCTGGTGCTGGCGCATGCCGTACCGATCGTTATCCGCCTGCTGATGGGCGCGCACCTGCCGGACTGGCAGGTCATCCTGCCGCCGCTGATCGAAGCCGCGCTGTGGCCGTTCGCAAACGCGTTCCTGCTGGCGCCGCAGCGTCGCCCGGAGAGCGTCGACGAAACTCGGCCCATCTAAGGCGGCCGACTTGATGCGCTCCGCTATTCGCCCTCACCTGGCATGACCGAAATCCGCAACGTCGAACAGGAGCTGTCGCGCTTCCGCCTGCGGCTGGCGGCGGCCGCCCTGTTCGTGCTCGTCTGCTTCGGCCTGCTGCTGGCGCGCTTTTTCTGGCTGCAGCAGATCAAGCACGAGCAGTACTCGGCCAAGGCGGAAGACAACCGCATCTCGGTGGCGCCGATCGAGCCCAATCGCGGCATCATCATGGACCGCAACGGCGTGGTGCTGGCGCGCAACTACTCGGCGTACACGCTGGAAATCACCCCGTCCAAGCTGCAGGACACGCTCGACAACACGATCGACCAGCTTGCCCAGGTGGTCGATATCCAGCCGCGCGACCGCCGTCGCTTCAAGCGTCTGATGGAAGATGCGCGCAGCTTCGAAAGCCTGCCGATCCGCAGCCAACTGACGGACCAGGAAGTCGCGCGCTTCTCGGCGCAGCGCTTCCGCTTTCCGGGCGTGGACGTGCATGCGCGGCTGTTCCGCCAATACCCGCTGGGCGAATCGGCGTCGCACGTGATCGGCTACATCGGCCGGATCTCTGAACGCGATCTGGACCGCATCGACAACATGAGCGATGCCAACAGCCAGCCTAACGTGACGTACGACCCGCGCAAGGACTCCAACAATTACAGCGGCACGGAATACATCGGCAAGGTCGGCATTGAACAGAGCTACGAGACCGAGCTGCACGGCCTGACCGGCTACGAAGAGGTGGAAGTGAGCGCGGGCGGGCGGCCGATCCGTACGCTGTCGACCTCGCAGGCAACGCCGGGCAACAACCTGATCCTGTCGCTCGACATCAACCTGCAGCGGCTGGCCGAGCAACTCTTTGGCAACCGCCGCGGCGCCCTGGTGGCGATCGAGCCGGAAACGGGCGACATCCTGGCCTTCGTCTCCAAGCCGACGTTCGATCCGAACATGTTCGTTGAGGGCATCGACAGCACCTCTTGGAGCGAGCTGAACAATTCGCCCGACAAGCCGCTGCTGAACCGGCCGCTGCGCGGCACGTACCCCCCGGGTTCGACCTACAAGCCATTTATGGCGCTGGCTGCGCTGGAGCTGGGCAAGCGTACGCCGCAATGGGGCATGGCGGATCCGGGTTCATTCACGCTTGGCAACCACACCTTCCGCGACGATGCGCCGGGCGGGCACGGCTGGGTCGACATGTTCCGCTCGATCGTGGTGTCGTGCGACACGTATTACTACCGCCTCGCCAACGACATGGGCGTCAACGCCATCCACGATTTCATGAAGCCGCTGGGCTTCGGGCAGATCACGGGCATCGACATCGAGGGCGAACGCACCGGCATCCTCCCGTCCACCGACTGGAAGCGCAAAGCCTACAAGCGCCCCGAGCAGCAGAAGTGGTACGACGGTGAAACGATTTCGCTGGGTATTGGCCAGGGCTATAACAGCTTCACCATCCTGCAGTTGGCGCATGCGGTGTCGACGCTGGCCAACAACGGCGTGGTGATGAAGCCCCACTTGGTGAAGGCCGTGGAGGATTCGCTGTCCAAGGCGCGCAATCTGACGGTGCCGACCGAGAGCTACCGCATCCCGCTCAAGCAGGCCAACATCGACGTGATCAAGCGCGCCATGGTGGGCGTGAACCAGGCGGGTACGGCTGCCAAGGCGTTTGCCGGCGCGCAATACGTGTCCGCAGGCAAGACCGGCACGGCGCAGACCTTCTCGCTGGGCAAGAACGAGAAATACAGCCACCACGCAATTCCCGAATACAAGCGCGATCACGCACTGTTCGAAGCGTTTGCGCCGGCGGATCATCCGAAGATTGCGGTGGCGCTGATCGTCGAGAACGCCGGCTTCGGTGCCACCTCGGCCGCGCCAATCGCACGTGCGGTCATGGACTATTACCTGGCCGGCAAGTGGCCCACCGAACTGGCTGCCACCGCGCCGAAAGCTCAGCCGCAACCGCCGGTGGACACGCCGAGCGTGTTCTCGACCGGCAAGACGGCCACCATCGCCAGCGCAACGGCTACGCCGCAAGTGGCTGCAGAGGCGGCGTCCGGGGTGGCTGCCGCTTCCGGCGTAGGAACCTCCACCGCCAGTGCTGTGGCCGCCGCTTCTGCGCCGGCCGCATCGTCGGTGGCATCAGGGGCCACGCGCAGCACGCCGCCGCTGTCGCCTGACCTGGTGGTGCCGGCCCTGCGCGGGGCCGGCACCGGCGCCGAAGCCGTCGCCCCGGCCACGCTGGACGCCCAGGTGCTGCAAGCGTTGTCGCATGCACAACCGGCCCCCGAACTGCCACCGCGCGGACGTGGCAACGCTGCCGCGCCGGCTTCGGCTCCAGCCACCTCGCCCAAGGGTGCGAAGGATGCCAGGCCGGGTAACAAGCCGGCGCCGAAGCCCGCGCAGAAACCGGCCTCCAAGCCGGCCGCGCCCTGATATTCGCGCTTGAGGATCTCGCCATGGACAAACTGGACAGGCGCCGCATATTCAACATCATCAAGTCGCTCTTCACCGGCTTCGATGGCCCGCTGGCGCTGATCGTCTTCCTGCTGCTTGGCACGGGATTGGTCGCGCTGTATTCGGCCGCCATCGACATGCCGGGCCGGGTGGAAGACCAGGTCCGCAACATCCTGCTGTCGTTCGTGCTGATGTGGATCATCGCCAACTTGCCGCAACAAACGCTGATGCGCTTTGCGGTGCCGCTCTACACCGTCGGCGTGGCGCTGTTGATCGGCGTGGCGGCGTTCGGGCTGATCCGCAAGGGCGCGCGGCGGTGGCTCAATATCGGCGTGGTGGTACAGCCCTCGGAGATCATGAAGATCGCCATGCCGCTCATGCTGGCGTGGTACTTCCAGAAGCGCGAGGGCGTGATCCACTGGTATGACTATCTGGCGGCAGCGTTGCTGCTGCTGATTCCCGTGGGGTTGATCGCCAAGCAGCCGGACCTGGGCACTGCGCTTCTGGTGCTGGCAGCGGGTATCTACGTGATCTACTTTGCCGGCCTGTCGTGGCGGCTGATCGTGCCAGTGCTGGTGGTTGCCGTCACCGCGATCACGCTAGTGGTGTCATTCGAGTCGCGCATCTGCGCGCCGGGCGTGAACTGGCCGATCCTGCACGACTACCAGCAACACCGCGTGTGTACGCTGCTCGACCCGACCACCGACCCGCTCGGCAAGGGCTTCCACACCATCCAGTCGATCATTGCCATCGGCTCGGGCGGCGTGACGGGCAAGGGATGGCTGAAGGGCACGCAAACCCACCTGGAGTTCATCCCCGAGAAACACACCGACTTCATCTTCGCGGTGTATTCGGAGGAGTTTGGGTTGGTGGGCAACGGCGTGCTGCTGTTCCTGTATCTGCTGCTGATCTTGCGCGGGCTCTTTATTGCAGCCAACGCGGGGACGCTGTTCGGGCGCCTGCTGGCCGGATCGATCACGCTGATCTTCTTTACCTACGCCTTCGTCAACATGGGCATGGTGAGCGGCATCCTGCCTGTGGTGGGCGTACCGCTGCCGCTCATCAGTTATGGGGGGACGGCGCTTGTCACGCTGGGCATGGGCATCGGCATCCTGATGAGCATCGCCCGACAGAAACGCTTCGTGCAGACCTGACAAAACGACCGCCAGAACTTGGCGGCCGTTTTGCTTTCAGGCGGCGAGCGCTTCTTCGCGCAGCAACCTTCGCAGCACCTTGCCCGTCGCGGTGGCGGGCAGCGCATCATGGAACTTCACGCGCCGCGGCACCTTGTACGGCGCCATGTTGTCGCGCGACCAGGCAATCAGCTCGGCTTCCGATAGGGTCACGCCGTTCATCGGCACCACGTGCGCGCAGACGACTTCGCCCTTTTCGGGATCGGGGATGGGCGTCACAGCGACCTGGCGGATGCCCGGGTGGCGCGACAGCAGCGCCTCGACCTCTTCCGGAAACACGCTGTAGCCCGACACCTTGATCATCTCCTTGATGCGGCCCTGCCATTGCAGGTAGCCGTCGGGCGAAACCTGGCCGATATCGCCGGTGCGCAGAAAGCCGTTGTCCAGGACAGCGCGTGTGGCCTCGTCGCGCTGCCAGTAGCCGCGGAACACGCCGGGGCTGCGGATGGTGATTTCGCCAGCCTGGCCGGGCGGCAGTTCAGCGCCGGTATGCGGGTCGACGATGCGCACCTCAGTCTGCGGGACGATCTTGCCGTGCCAACCCCAGCGCGGGGCATCGGCGGGCGTGATGGCGTCGCAGGTGTGGGTTTCCGACAGGCCATAGGCGGCTTCGTAGATGCGGCACTGCGGGCCGGCAAAGGCACGCCACTGCTCGGCGATCGCTTCGGTCAGCGTGACGCCGAAGCTGGTGCACGGGTTGGCCACCAAGGATTCCATGCGGTACTGCGCCGCGTCCGGATGCGCCATGACCGCCAGGTTCATTGGCGTCATGCTGTACCAGCGTGTCACGCGGTAGCGGTCGATGGCCTGCAGCACGGCCAGGGGATCGAAGCGATAAAGCAGGATGGTCGTGGCACCGGAATACAGCATCACGTTCATGCCCATCAGCATGCCGGCGATATGAGACAGCGGCGCCACCGCCAGCATCACGTCCGAGGCATGGATGCCGCTGACCTGCACCGTAACGGCGGTCTTGTACAGCGCGTTGCGGTGCGTGAGCATGGCGCCCTTCGGCCGGCCGGTGGTGCCGGACGTGTAGACCATCAGCGCAACGTCATCCAGGCTCACCTGAATGGCGGCCACGGCGTTGCGCTCGGCCACATCCACGGGCTCGGCCATCAACTGCATCAGGTCGAGCTGCGCGGCGCCCGGCTTGTTCTTGAGCGGCGGTGCAGACGAAGCATCGGCGGCAATCAACTCGGGCGGCACGGCCAGCGCCTTGCGGCACGCCGGCTGCGCGGGCTGCAGATCGGCATAGCGCGTGGTGATGACGGTCGTGACCGCCGTGCCGGGCTGGGCGGCCTCGACAATCGGCATCAGGTCGGCCGCCGCCACCAGAATCTTGGCGCCGCAATCGGCCAGTTGGTCGCGCAGTTCGTGCTGGCGCGACAGCGGCCCGCAGGGCACGACGATGCCGCCCAGCTTGGCCGTGGCCAGGTGGGCCACGATGGCTTGCGGACAGTTGTGCAGAAACAGCGCAACGCGATCGCCGCGTGTCACGCCCAGCCGCTGCAACTGCACCGCCAGCCGCGTCGAGGCCTGATCCAGCTCGCGCCAGCAGATCGTACGGCCGTACCATAGCAGGGCGATGCGCTCGGGCGTCTGCTGCGCATGATGGGCGCAATACCGGTGCAGCGGCATCTCGCCCGCCAGATAGTTGACCGGTTCGCGGTTCTGGATGGTCATGTGGTGTCTCCTCGGCCGCCGGCATCGCGGGGCGACACATCGGCCGTGCTGGCTGCCCTCGTTGCGGGGCGCTCATGCGGGTCAGGGTTCGTGGCATCCATCGTTCGAGTATGGCGAAGCCATCTGGCCACCGCCGCACCGATTTGCGCAAGACCGCGTTCCACCCACGATTCGGGCCAAACATGACCTCGCGCAAGACGAATCTCACAAAAATCTACCGTTCGGTATAGAGTCTCGGCGCAAATCTGCTGTTGCGTCAATCGGTGAGAAGTCGGATACGCAGCCCTGGCAATGAAATATCGCAAACGTAGCTGGGGTGGCGTTCTCACATGAGCGTGCGCTCACATTCAAGGATTGCCCCTAGGCAGTGAATTGCTTGTGCCAATATTAAACATTTGCTGTCACGACAGATTTGTTCTATTTTTGACAACAAATTATGTGAGAGGCTGGAATGGATCGTTTGCAGTCGATGCGGGTGTTTTCCAAGGTGGTGGAGCTTGGCAGCTTTGCCCGGGCGGCCCAGCATCTGTCGATGAGCAATGCCGTGGTCACGCGTTACGTGGCCGACTTGGAGGCGCATCTCGGCACGCGCCTGCTCAACCGCACCACGCGCAGCCTGTCGCTGACCGACGTGGGCGAGACCTACCTGCAGCGCTGTGCACAGATCCTGCTCGACATTGACGAGGCGGAATCGCTGGCCACCTCGCGCAGCCAGGCGCTGGTCGGAGGCCTGCGCATCGTCGCCCCCGTCATGTTCGGGCTGCACGTGCTGCCGATGCTGCTCGCTCGCTTCCAGCAGCTTTATCCCGAGGTGACGTTTGACGTGGCGCTGTCCGACCGCCCGATCGACATCGTCGAGGATGGCCGCGACGTCGGCATCATGGTGTCGGAACTCGGCCTGGGCTCGCACCTGGTGGCGCGCCGCATGATTTCCGCCGAGATGGTCATGGCAGCCACCCCCGCCTATCTACGTCAGCATTCCACGCCGCAGCGCGCCGAAGATATTGCCGAGCATCGCGTCATTGCGATGTGGCACCCGCAACTGCGTCACGAGTGGGAGATGAGCACAGCCGACGGCCAGTCGATTTCAGTACCGGTGCAGCCCTCGCTCGTCACCAGCAATGCCGAACTGATGCACCGGGCGGTGCTCGCCGACATGGGCATCGCGATTCTGTCGTCGTACATGGCCCGACCGGATCTGGAGTCCGGACGCCTGGTGCGCGTGCTGCCGCAATACAAGCTGCCGCATCGGTCGCTGTCGCTGGTATATCCGAGCCGCAAGTTCCTGCCGACAAAGGTGCGCACGTTCATCGACTACATGCTGGCCCAGGCGATGGAGGTCAAGCACAGCGAGGCGCGCGCCGGCCGTAGCCTCAGCGAAGCCGCATAAGCTACGCCCCATCACCAAAGCAAAACGGGAGGACAGTGTCCTCCCGTTTGCGTTGGTACCGGCGAAACCGCGTTCAGGTCTCGCTGGTGCTTTCCTCGTCAGCCTCGGTTTCAGAGGCTTTCTTGCGTGCCGGGGCTTTCTTGGCAGCCGTCTTGCTTGCGGTCTTGGCCGGCGCCTTCTTGGCGGCAGGCGTTTTAGCCGCAGCGGTCGTCTTCTTCGCCGCAGTCTTGGCGCCGGGCTTGCCCTTGCCTTCGCCGCGCGGCTCGAATTCGAAGCCGATCTTGCCATCCGGCTGCTTCACCAGGAACGCCTTGAAGTTGCGGCCCGTGCGCGCCGACTTGAAGCCGGTCAGCAGGTCGGTTTTGCCCTCAGTCAGCAGCTTGCCCAACTGCTCGCGGCTGATCTCCTGCTGCAAGATGATCTTGCCGGTGGTGAAGTCGCAGGTCTTGGGCTGCGCCACAGCGTTTTCGCAGACGTACTTCAGGCCGTGCTCGTAGACGCTCCCGTTGCACTTCGGGCAGTGGCCGACGCTTTCCTGTCCCGAGAAATCGACCGGCTCGCCATCGTCTTCGTCGTTCTGGCCGAAGTCGAACTCCATCTTCCAATGACCGTCTTCTTGCGCCAGCTTGAGGATGGCCGCAAACGGACGTCCCATTTTGCTGCGGAAGCCTTGCAGCGGGCCGATGGTCTTGTTGGTCAGCAACTCCTCCACTTCGTCCAGCTCGAACTGGCGCCCCCCCGGAATCTTGCTGATCGAGAAGTCACAGTGGCTGCAGGCGAAGCGGCGGTAGTTTTCCTTGACCACGTGGCCGCATTGCGGGCACGGCGTGGAAAGCGTTGCGTAGTCGCCGGGGATGGTGTCGCTGTCGTATTCCTTCGCGCGCTTGACGATCTGCTGCGTCATCTGCGCGATCTCGCGCATGAATTCGTCACGCTCCAGCTGACCACGCTCGATGAGGGAAAGCTTGTGCTCCCAGCCGCCAGTCAACTCGGCTTGCGTGAGCTCTTCCACACCCAGGCCACGCAGCAGCGTCATCAGTTGGAACGCTTTGGCCGTCGGGATCAGCTCGCGGCCTTCGCGCACGAGGTACTTTTCCGTCAGCAACCCTTCGATGATGGCCGCGCGCGTGGCTGGCGTGCCCAGGCCCTTGCCGGCCATGGCTTCGCGCAACGCATCGTCGTCGACCAGCTTGCCGGCGCCTTCCATGGCGGAGAGCAGCGTCGCTTCGTTGTAGCGTGCGGGCGGCTTGGTGGTCAGGCCCACCGGCTCGACCTTGTCGGTCTTGACCTTCTCGTCCTTGGCGACCGGCACGAGGTTGGCGTCCTCACCCTGCGCCTCGCGGCCGTACACGACCAGCCAGCCCGGGTTCACCAGCACCTTGCCTTCGGTCTTGAAATGATGCCCGGCCACCTCGGTCACGCGCGTGGTGACCTGGTATTCAGCTGCCGGGAAGAACACCGCCAGGAAGCGGCGCACCACCAGGTCGTACAGCTTCTGTTCCGGCTCCGACAGGTTCTTCGGTGCCTGCAGCGTCGGGATGATGGCGAAGTGATCGCTGATCTTGCTGTTGTCGAAGATCCGCTTGTTCGGCTTGACCCACTGGTTGGCCAGGATCTTCTTCGCGTGCGTCAGATAGTTGGGTGAGCTTTCGCCCAGCATGTCCAGCGTCTGCTTGACCGTGCCCAGGTAGTCTTCAGGCAGCGCGCGCGAATCGGTACGCGGGTAGGTCAGCACCTTGTGCTTTTCATACAGCGCCTGCGCCAGG
>Ga0070661_100000019_pt1 | contig 132428 bp, 157 predicted proteins | sample KBSC43metaG_FD_64663 | JGI IMG/M metagenome (GOLD analysis project Ga0070661, IMG submission 64663) | Corn rhizosphere microbial communities from Kellogg Biological Station, Michigan, USA - KBS C4-3 metaG | ecosystem: Host-associated > Plants > Roots > Rhizosphere > Soil ... | reverse complement strand
AGGCGCGATCTTCGCATTCGGCGCAGGCCGCCAGATTAGCGGCAGCCGCATCAGGCTTTCCACATGATGCGGTCCCTTGAACAGCAAACCGTAATCGCCCTGGAATTCGCCGTGATCGGTGGAGAAGATCACATCCGTATCGCCGTCCCATCCGCGCGCACCGATCCTGTCCATCACGCGCGCAATGGCCTCGTCGATCAACTCGTTCTTCACATGCGTCAGCGCATCGATCTCACGCAGCTGATCGATGGTGAGAGTCTTCGGCACCCAATCCGGCGGCGCCTCGTAACAAGTCACGCGCTCGCCCGTCCACCATTCGCGCCAATGCCGCGGTTTGCCCGAAAGGATTTCGTCGATCTTCTCATGGCTGCCCGGATACCCCGCGGGCACATCCAAATCGCGCCAGTTCACGCGCCCGATCTCGCTTTCCGGCGGATCCCACGGATGATGCGGATCGGGAAAACTCATCCAGACGAACCAGTCATCGTCAGCCGAAAGCGAATCCAGATAGGCAAGCGTACGATCCGCCACCCAGTCGGTGTGATAAAGCGAACGCGGCACCTTGTTGTGCTTCACCTGTATCGCGCCCGTATCGCCTTCGCCGAACGAATTTTGCGCCATCGTCGCCGGATTGAGGACCGGATAGAAGAAGTCCTGAACCTCGGGATGCTTCTCCATTAGCCAGCGCGGATAATGCAAAAGCCCCCGCGCTCCATGCGCCGCCAACTCCATATGATCGAACCCGCGATGCGGCCCAAACTCATGCAGCATCGCCATGCGGTTTTCATAAGCCGATATATCGAGAAACGGCTCGAAATGCGCCTTCCCGATCAGCGCCGTCTTGTAATTCTTCTTCTCTTTCAGATACCGCGCGACAGACGGCGCATCCGCCGGCAACGGCACCCCATTCATCCACACGCCATGCGTCGAAACATATTGCCCCGTGACCATTGTGGACCGCGCCGGCATGCAGACAACATTCTGGGCGTGGCAGCGCGTGTAATTGATGCCATCCTTCGCCAGCTTATCGATAGCAGGCGTCCGCGCGATCTTCTGCCCGTTCACGCCGATAGCGTCGAACTGCATCTGATCGGTGGTGATGAAAAGAATTTTCCGGCCCATGCTTCGCCCCAGAATATCGCTGTGTCTTTCTTACCTCCCCCTCGCGGGGAGGTCGACAGCGCGTCAGCGATGGCGGGTGGGGGGACGCGCAACGAAGGCGGTGCGCGAAAATAGATTTCTCGCCTGAAGCGCGCGGTTGTTCTTCTGCACCGAATTTGCTGCGCGTTCCCCCACCCGCCGCTACGCGTCGACCTCCCCGCGAGGGGGAGGTAAGTCATATGCGATTGCCCTGCGGCGAAGTGAAGGGAAGAAAATTCAAAACCACGTCACAATCTCATCCATATTCGGACGCGGCCGTTCTTCCAGCTTCACATCCGATGTGCCGATGTAGACAAACCCCGCAATCCGCTCCCCCGGCTTCAATCCCAGCCCCTCTTTCACCTGCGCGTCGTAAGCGCACCATTCCGTCAGCCAGTTCGCGACGTAACCCATCGCATGCGCCGCGATCAGCATGTTCTGGCAAACCGCGCCCGACGAAAGCACCTGCTCCCATTCCGGTATCTTGATGTTCTCCGTCACGCGACTGACCACGCCCACCACCACGGGCGCGCGCAGGAATCTTTCGCGTTCTTCGTCCTGGTGCTTTTCCTTTTCGCCCACGGCCTTCTTCGCCTCGGCCAGCACGTCGCCCATGCGTTTGCGGCCCTTGCCCTCGAACACGATGAACCGCCACGGAAACAGCTTGCCGTGATCGGGCACGCGCGCCGCGGCCTGCAGAATCAGCGCCAACTCCTTCTTGTCCGGCCCCGGTTCCGTCATGGCCTTGGCGGTGCCCGAGCGGCGGGAAAGCAACAAATCCAAGGTAGTAGGCGAGGGCCGGTTCAGGACATGGCCGTCATGTGCAGAAGTACTCAATGGAAAATACCCTTTGGGGTTGGCGAAGCCGGGGATGGCTTCCTATCTAAACATGGAAACGACGGACGGAAGACCTATGGCACTCCCGGATGACGATATCGAACTGCGCCGCATTCAATATGAGGTCCACCAGTTCAAGAACCACCTTCTCACCTATCTAGCCGTCATCGGCGTGATGTTCCTGGCGAACATCGTCGGCGGCTGGTGGTGGGGCGGCAACTTCTTCTTTTTCTGGGTGGCGCTGATCTGGGGCATCGTGCTGGTGGTCCAGGCGTCCCGGCTGTTCGGCGGCCACATAGGCCGCGAATGGGAAGACCGCATGGTCGATCACATCATGGCCCGCAGGCGCGGTACCTACAGCCCCTATCGCAGCAGCTACCGCCCGCAACCCGGCCCCATCGTGACGCCGCCGCCCGCGCCGGAGCCCCCGGCCCCGCCATCTCCCAATCTTCCGGCTTAAGGAAGCTGACTAACCTAATGAACTGGCTGGCGTTTCAGGGGTTGTAGGTGAGGACGATTAGGAAATTTCATAATCGCCCCCTACAATAAGAACCAAGAGGAAGTCGCAGAGATGATGATGCCCGTACCGCACGAAAAACTCGCGATCTGCGATCCGATCTGGAAGGCCTTGCGCCAAGAAGCCGAGGAGATGGCCGAGAGCGAGCCGTCTCTGGCGAGCTTCGTCCACGCCACCATCCTCAAGCATGATCGGCTGGAAGGCGCATTGGCCTACCACCTCGCCAACAAGATCGGCGGCGAGGATGTGAGCCCCATGCTCACGCGCGAAATCTTCGAAGAGGCCATCGACGCCGATCCCGGCATCGGCGCCGCCGTGCGCGCCGATCTCTCCGCCGTGTTCGAACGCGATCCCGCCTGCCATTCCTATGTGGAGGCGTTCCTCTTCTACAAAGGCTTCCTCGCGCTACAGGGCTATCGCGTGGCGCACTGGCTCTGGCATCAGAACCGTCATCCCATGGCGCTGTTCGTGCAAAGCCGTATCTCCGAATTGTTCGATGTCGATATTCACCCGGCAGCGAAGCTGGGCCGCGGCATCATGATCGACCACGCCACCGGTGTGGTGATCGGCGAAACCGCCGTGGTGGAAGACGACGTGTCGATGCTGCATGGCGTGACGCTGGGCGGCACCGGCAAGGAAGAGGGCGACCGCCACCCGAAGATCCGCCGCGGCGTGCTCATTTCCGTCGGCGCGAAAATCCTCGGCAACATCGAAGTCGGCGAATATTCCCGTGTCGGCGCAGGCTCGGTGGTGCTGAAAGACGTGCCGCCCGGCTGCACCGCCGTCGGCGTTCCGGCCCGTCTCACGGGTTGCGCTGGCGCGAAAAACCCCTCGCAGGAAATGAATCAGGTCATCGAAGACCCGAGCACGGATTTTCAGATCTAAGACTTCCCCCCTCCGGTTCACTTCGTGAACCTCCTCCCCCGCAAGCGGGGGAGGAAAATCAGAGCGCGTTTTAAATCCTCCCCCGCGTGCGGGGGAGGGGGACCACAAGCCAGCGCGAAGCGCGTGCGAAGTGGTGGAGGGGGTAAGCCACGCTTACATCGCGTCCTGCAATTTGTACCAGAGCAGCGCCGCCGTCACGAGCGGCTTGCGCAGCAACGGCCCGCCGGGAAATTTCTTCGCAGGCACTTTCGCGAACACGTCGAACCGCTCGCTCTTTCCTTGCGCCGCTTCGGCGAGCAATTTGCCGCCCAGCGTCGCCAGCGCAACGCCATGTCCCGAATAACCGTGCGCGAAGAACACCCGCTCGCCGATCCGCCCGAAATGCGGCATGCGCGTGCGCGTGATGCCGACCGTTCCGCTCCACGCATATTCGATCGGCTGGTCGCGCAGCATGGGAAACACCTTCACCATGCGCGGCCGCACGATGGATGCGACATCCTTCGGCACGGAGAAATAGCTCTCGCGGCCCGCGAACAGAAGCCGCCCGTCGGCGCTCTTGCGGTAATAGTCAAGCACGTGCCGCGTATCGGCCACCGCAACGTCGGATGGAATAAGCCGCCTGCTCAGGAATTCCCCCAGCGGCGCCGTCGCCACCATGAAACTCTCGACGTGGGCGATATAGGGCGCAAGCTGCGGCGCCACGCTCGCGGTGAACGCATCGCACGCCAGAAGGATATGATCGGCCGTCACCGTGCCCTGCGCGCAGGTGACCTTGCCGCCTTCCACATGCAGCGCGCGCGAATGCTCGAAGATCTGCGCGCCCGCCTTTTCCGCCACGCTCGCCAATCCGCGCGCATAGTTGAGCGGATGCAGATGCCCGCCGCCCGCATCGAACTGTCCGCCCGGATAGATGCTGGTGCTGAGGTGCGAGGCGATCTCCGCCGCATCCATCATCCGCACATCGTTGTAGCCGTAGGATGCGTTGAGATGCGCGGTCTCGTCGGCCAGCACCGTCAGCGCCTCCTCATTGTGTGCGGCGTTCACCAGCCCGGCCTTGAGATTGCACTCGAGCTCGTGCCGCTCGATCAGGCCGCGAACCGTGGCCTTTCCTTCTTGGGCAAGTTCCCAAAGATCGCGCGCATGCTCCTTGCCGAGCCAGGCTTCGAGTTCGGCCTGCGACTTGCGATGCCCGGAATGGATCTGCCCGCCGTTGCGCCCCGATGCGCCAAAGCCGATGCGCTCGGCCTCCAGCAGGATCACGCGCGCGCCGCTCTGCGCCAGATGCAGCGCCGCCGACAGGCCGGTATAACCGCCGCCGACGATGCACACGTCGGCGCGTTCGTTCCCCGGCATCGCCGGGCAGGTCGATGCGGGCTTCGCGGAAGCGGCGTAGTAGCCCTGGGGGCCGGGCGTGTTCATGCCGTGGGAGTGACGCTGAGAATCGGCAAAATCAAGGCCGATCTTGACCCATAAGGGGGCTCATGCGAATGGACTTGCCTCGCCCATAGGACTTTTGGCTTTGACCCGCAGCGAAATCTGGCGCATCGAAAAATACCTTCGCAATCTCTTCCGCCTCGACACCATCACCGTGGTGGAGCGCCCCAAACAGGCCGACTCCGTCGAGGTCCAGGTCAACGGCGAATTCATCGGCGTGATCTTCAAGGACGAGGAGGACGGCGAAACCTCCTACGCCTTCAACATGGCGATCCTCGAAATGGATCTGCCGCCGCCGCCAGCCTCGCGGACGTGAACTCACAAAAGTTTTTCCTTATTTCCTCTGAAGGAACGACCGCACGAGCGCGTCCGCGCCCGCGCTGATCTCGCGCCATTTCGCCAGCTGTGCACGTTTGAAGCGGTAGCTCAGCGCCACGCCCTGCGTCAGCGGCGTCTCGCGCAGGCAACTCGGGCTCGGCACCTCCGCGCTGAACTGCACGCAGCGGAACACCGCCGGTCCCCGCGCGGTCTGGCCGACGAAAAGGTCTTCGCCGCGATAGCCGGAGTCGCTGCGGAATTGGTACTGCGTCAGCCCATAAGGCCCGGTCAGGCCCATCTGGTTGTCGACGTAACCCATATAGATGCGCTTGAGCCGCTCGCTCTCGGTGAGGTTCAGGCGATCCCCGCGCACCAGGATGAAGATCGCGCCAGAGTCCGGCGCGTTGCTGGCAAAGCGTTGGGCATCGGCAACGGAGAAGCCGCGGAAGTCGGGCAGCAAGGCAAAAAGCGCCAGGTCGTTCTGTTCGCCGCCGCGCTGCGCGGAACGGTAGACGATATGATTGGCCGGGATCGCGAAGGCCACGCCGTTGACCGTGAGGTGAACCGGCGTCGTCGCCGCGGTCGGTGACGGCACGTCGCGCACGAAACTCGCCGGACGCGGCCCGACGTAATAATAGAGCATGGCCGCCGACAGAACGGCCGTCACCACGAACACGGCAAACGGAACAAGCCAGCCCGACCGCTTCTGGATCGGTTCTCCGGCGTCGTCGGCGGTAGGAGTCATGACCATGGTCCGCGAGGCTCGCCTGAATTGGTCGGCGCAGCACGCAGGCTGCTCTTACCATGACCAACGGCGGCACAAGCCCATCTGCTCCGGCAAACGGGCGATTGTTGGCGGCCGTGACGTCTTTGCCGCACGCCGCCATGGTTATCGGGAAGCGGGAACTGACCCGTCATGGCACATTTTATCCGCGCGGACCCAGGGAAACCGAGGCACGATGCCTGCAAGACGGTGAAGGGGCGGCTCGCGGTGAGACAATGCTGCGCGATTTGTATGTTGTGGTTTTCTCGATAGCGACCGGTTTCACCGTGTCGGGCATCCTCGCGAATATCTGCCAGCTCCTTTTCCCCAAAGCGGAAGGCGGCTTCGCCAGAACCGCCCATATCGGGGTCATGGTTTTCGCCGGGCCCAGCGTGTTGTTCGGCACGTCCTTCAAAGCAATGCGCGAACAGAAAAGCTCGCGCGGTGCCTTTTGGTTTGCCGCCATCGTGTCGGGTTACTGGAGTCTGGTGCTCGGGATGGTCGTGCTTAGAATCCTCTTCGCGCTTTAGCGGACTCAAATTTGGAAAAGGAACTTGCCGTCATGGCCCGCAGTCGCGGGCCATGACAGGTTGTTGTTTGAAGCGAGCGATCCCTAAAGCACCGTCAACATCCCGGCGACGAGCGGGTGACGCACAATGTCCGCCTCACCAAGCCGAATCACGGCGATCTCCGGCACACGTTCCAGCCGCGTCGCGATGTCGCCGAGACCGGACAAACCGCTCAGCAGATCGGTCTGGTCGGGATCGCCGGTCAACACCATCGTCGAGCGCCACCCAAGCCGCGTCAGCAACATCTTCAGCTGCCCATAGGTGCAGTTCTGCGCCTCGTCGATGACGATGAAGCAGTCGTTCAGCGTGCGCCCGCGCATATAGGCGACCGGCGCGATCTCGATCACGCCTTCCGCCACCAGGGCTTTGAGCCGCTTGGTGCCGAGCCGTTCGGTGAGCGCGTCGTAGAGCGGACGGAGATAAGGCGCGAGCTTGTCCTGCAGGTCGCCCGGCAGGAAGCCGAGGCTCTCGCCCGCCTCGACGGCTGGGCGGGACAGGACGATGCGAGAGGCGCGTCCCTTCTCCAGCGCTTCCACCGCCTTTGCGATGGCGAGATAGGTTTTGCCGGTTCCGGCGGGGCCAAGCGCCAGAACGACCGAGCGGTCGTCGATGGCTTCGATGAGGGCCCGCTGCAGCGGGCTCATCGCCCTTATGTTTTTGACGTATTTCCTGTCGCGTTGATCGCTGTCTAGCGGATTCCAGTTGCTGTTGCCGGACGGAAAGAGAGGGTGGACGTTGCCTTCACGGAAGTTGTTTTCACGGTTTTTCTGACGTGCAGAACGCTTGGCCATGGATGCTCCCAGGTCAAAGACACGACGTTGATGAAAGGTGATGTAAATGTCTGGGCGAGTTCGGAAGGCTGCAAAACCTGTCTGTCGGTTACTGTGCAAAGCTGCACTTCGGCGCCCCGCAAACGACTCACTTCGACATCACAAGCCTAGTCCGATTTATCCACAGCGTCTGCGTTTCTTTGTGAAGATTTGACGGCGCGCGGGTGCCTCCCCAAACTGTGGGCAGCCAAACGGGAACTTTCCATGCCGCTTTACGCCATCGACGGAATCGCACCTGAATTGCCGCCGGACGACGAATGCTGGGTCGCGCCCAACGCCACCCTTATCGGCCGCGTTCGTCTCTTGAAGAACGCCAGCGTCTGGTTCGGCGTGGTGATGCGCGGCGATACCGACTGGCTCATCGTCGGCGAGAATTCCAACGTACAGGACAACAGCGTCGTCCACGCCGATGTCGGCCAGCCCACCACCATCGGCGCGAATGTGACGGTCGGCCACAACGTCATCCTTCACGCCTGCACCGTCGGCGACAATTCGCTGATCGGCATGGGCGCCACGCTGCTCAACCGCTGCAAGATAGGAAACGAATGCATTGTCGGCGCAAATGCGCTGGTGACGGAAGGCAAGGAATTTCCCGACGGTTCGATGATCGTCGGCGCGCCAGCCCGCGCCGTCCGCCAACTTTCGGAAAACGAACGCGCAATGGTGAAACTGTCAGCCCATCATTATGTGCTGAACCACCAGAGATTCCGTTCGGAGCTGAAAGCGGTTTAGCTCCAAAGCACCGCCTGGTCCAAAAAGAGCCGGTCAGGTCATGTTCGCCGGGACACCTTCACGTGGATGGCGAGTACCAGATGGGCGATGACCAACCGCGTTCCTGGATCGTGGCTGGCGCATCCTTTGGAATCGGCAGCTTGTTCTTGATGGCGAGCAGGGTGCTCCACCGCGGTGTCGGGATTTCGAGCGCGCGGGCGTAATAGACCGCCGGCGTCTTGGCATCGAATTCCGGATCGGACCAAACGACGGAGAGCGTCGCCGCGCCGATGCTGTTGCGATAGCTGCCGGTCTTCAGGTCGACGGTGTTGCCCACGGCAGGTGCGTGGCCGGTGGCGTCGTCCTTCCGGTGGCCGGACAGCGCTACGTCAAACACCTTCTCCTTGTAATTCTTGCCGTCGAGCCAGATCTTGATGATCTGGATGCGATCGAGATTTGCTCCGTCCGGGTCCTTCGATGCCTGAACGATGATCTTCGGCGCATTGGAATCCTGCGGCCGGACAGGCATATCGCTGCCCATCGGAACGCCATTGGCGTAAGCCTTCGCAACCCAGTTGCCGCTCTTCATCATTGCGGGATCGTAGCCCCAGCCCGCAAACATGCGGATGCGCATCCGCGTGCCCGAGGTGGCGAAGGTTTCCTTGCGCTTCAGCGCCGCGAAAATGGAGTTGCGCGTGTTCTCTTCCGCCCACACCCCTGTCAGGCCCGAAGAGCCGAATTCGAGATTGCGTTCCATCGTTTTCGGGGCGTGATTGACGACGGCGTCCATATCCAGAAGCGCGGGCGTCTTGACGATGTCCAGGTCGCGCTTCGCAGCCTCGCCGCGCGGCAGCATCGTCTTGGGATCTATGCCCCATGGGCCGCTGGCCATCGCATTCTCGTCGGTGGTCTCCAACCCATTGTGGATGTCCGCGCCGCCGACCAGGCCATATTTATAAGGATTGGCGCCGACCGAAGACTGGATCACGAGGCCCCGCCCGTAAGCCTGGCGGATATAGCTGCCGTTCGCGTTGCTTTTGACGTTCGGCCACGTCAGCAGGTGGTCGAAGATTTCGAAATTCGCAAACTCGTCGTTGGGGGAAAGTTCGGGCACGGTGTCGGACTGGCCCTTGTTCTGCACGATTTCCGTCAGCGGCTCGTTCATCGCGCGGCGTTGCGCATACTCCTCGCTGATCGGCCGCCCGTTGGAATCGTTCCAGTCGTACATCAAGCCGCCGGAGACGTTGCCGTTGTGCGGGATCGCGATGACGTCGATGCCGCCGGCGCGCGTCTTTTCCAGATAACTCCAGAGATCTTCCGGCTTGTCGGAATCGGCGGAGCTGAAGGGCATCGGCGCATGATCGGAATTGAAGATCACGTTGCGGTGCAGGTTGTATTTTCCCTGCGCCATCGATGACCATTCGTAACCGATGAAGGTCGTGAACTTGCCCGGTTCGTAGTTTTCGTTGGCCGCCTTGACCTCGAGATCCCACGCGTTTTTCATCGCCTGGGGCGCATTCAGGTTTTGCGGCACCGCCGCCGACCTGTCGTTTTTTGCGACCATATAGAACGACATCTTGGGATTTTTGATGATCTGTTCGCCCATCGGCGTCTTGGCCAACGGATTGTTGGGATCGTCGAATTGATTGAGCACGCCCATCGCTTCGGAATGATCGGTCACCGCCATGAAGTCGAGCGGCCAGGCGCGCGTGGCTTTGACGTCGCCTTCGCTTTTGATGCCTTGCTCCAGGCCGAGCTGCGACGCCGGCACGGTGACGGTCTCGCCGCGGGCGAACTTGTAGGCCGTATCCGGCAGGATCTTCGTGCCAAAGCCCCACGCATCGAACGACATTGCGGTGTGCATATGCAGTTCGCCGAAAAAAACACGGCGCTGCGACGGCGGAACGTTGCTCTTGTAGGTCTGGCCGGAAGGCGTGGACGCTTCTTGGCCAAGTGCTGCGCCCATACCTGCCAAGAAGAATGAAGATGTCAGCAGAATTTTCCGGATGGTCATGCGCTAGTCTCCCTGTTCCCATGATTTTGTGGCTTCAGCGCGTGACGGCGCGATAACGCGCGGTCCGGCGAAGTGGCGATGTGTAGTGGCGGCCCCGTGTCGATTTCCGGCGGCAAGGAAACCGGAATTGCAATTCTCATTGTATGCCGCGGGTTAGCCTTGTCAATTCACAGTCGCAAAGCGGCCAATGACAACTCGCAAAAATCGCCGGGCTGATGGGCACCCGGCCGCCTTTGCGCGCAATGAATGATAATTCCGGTTATGGACGGCAACGTTCCTGATCACCCCGAGAGTCGGGTCCGGACCCTAGGACGCCTGCTTGCGCGCCGTGTCCGTCCGTGCCCAAAGGCGCCTGATGCGCGCGTCCGCTTCCGGGCCGAAATTGAACCAGGCGGCGCGGTCGCGCGTGGCGTCGACGACAAACAGCATGTCGAGCTTGCCGAGCTTCTGGACGAGCGCATTGCGCACGGCATTGATGCTGAGATCGCAAGACAACAGCCACACCTGCGGAAGCACCGCATAGGCGGGCCCGAGGCCGAGCACTTCTTCCTCGATCCCCGCCACGGAGCGGGATTTCATATCGGCAATGATGATGTAATGGGAGTGTTCGCCCGGCTCATCGCTCTCTTTTCGGCCGAAAGAACGTTGAGGGTGATCGTTGCGCAAAGCCTGCGCTACCGCGGTCGCGGAATTCCCGCTTCGAAAAAGACTGGCGAGGGAGGGATCTTCGCTTGCCGCATGAAAATCCTGTTCGCCTGTGCGCGCGACAAGCGAATGCGGCGCAAGCCGGCCTTCTGCAGCGAAAGCCTGAAGCTGCGTGATCGTGTAGGGCCCGTACGTCCGTTCCCCCGTCTGGACCGTCCAGGTTTCCGGCATTGAAAGAAAACCCATTGCGCTTGGACGGCTTAAGTTAAAGGTAAATCGTTACATAACCCTTGCCGCCGGAGGTAAAAGGCGGCCAAGATTTACCATTGGAAACAAAGGGGAAGCCCATGGCTTATGAATTTTGCAAGGTCGAGCGGGAAGGGCCGCTGACCATCGTCACGCTCAACCGGCCGGAGGTGATGAACGCCATCCATGCGCCCGCCAGCGAGGAATTGTCGGCCGTTTTCGACGCCTTCGCGAACGATCCCGAACAGTGGGTCGCCATCGTGACCGGAGCGGGCGAGCGCGCTTTTTCGGCGGGCAACGACCTCAAATACCAAGCCTCAGGCGGCAAGATGAGCTGGCCGAAATCGGGCTTCGCAGGCCTCACAAATCGCTTCGATCTGGACAAGCCGCTGATCGCGGCGGTGAACGGCATCGCGATGGGCGGCGGCTTCGAGATCGCGCTGGCCTGCGACATCATCGTGGCATCGGAAGCAGCCGTGTTCGCTCTGCCAGAGCCGCGCGTGGGTCTGGCCGCACTCGCGGGCGGATTGCACCGCCTGCCGCGCGAGATCGGCGCCAAGCAGGCGCTGGGCATGATCCTGACCGGACGGCGGGTGAGCGCGGCCGAAGGAAAAGCACTGGGCTTCGTCAACGAAGTCGTCGCCCCCGGACAGTTGATGGACACCGCGAGAAACTGGGCCAAGCAGATTCTCGAATTGAGCCCGATGTCGGTGCGTGCGTCGAAGCAGGCGGTCACGCGCGGTCTGGCCGAACCATCGGTACAGGCGGCGATCGAGAACCAGCGCAACTATCCCGCAATCGCCGCGATGTTCCGCAGCGAGGATTTCATCGAAGGCCCAATGGCATTCGCGCAGAAGCGCCCGCCGCAATGGAAGGGCAAGTAGGTATCGAATTGAACGATGTTCAACTTTGCTCACAAAACCTGTCATCCCGTTCGAGCGAAGCGAGAACCGGGACCCATCGAGAAGCGGCGCGATGGGTCCCGGCTCTGCGCGGCATTCGCCGCTTGGCCGGGATGACAACTTGTGTAAGCGCAACAGAAAAATTCGCTAGGCGTTTGCTTCCTTAATCCGTTCCATCGCGCGGCGCCGAAAGCCGCCACGCGCAGGCCCATCCGAACACCGCAACCGGCGTTGCGGCGGCGAACAGCCAGAAGCTGATCGCCGTCGCATCGGTGCGGTTTATGCCGTCGGCAAGTCCCAGCACGTTGGCGAGCATTCCTGCGAACGCAGCCCCGATGGCGTTGCCGATCATCTGCACCGCCGGGATCGCCGACGAACCCACCGCGCGTTCGGAGTCCGGCAAATGCTCCAGAACGGCGCGCGTGACATAGGCCCAGCTCGCGCCGAAACCCGCGCCCAGCACAGTGGCGGAGAGGATCACCAGCAGAAGCGATCCGCTGTCGAGCGTATAGGCGAACGACGCCACGCCTAGAAGAATAAGGGTTGCGCCGATGCGAATGCAGGCCTTGTCCCAGTTTTGTGGAAATTCCCCGACGATCAACGCGGCGATAGTCCATCCCATCGCGTCCGCGCCGACCACATAACCGGCGTACAAGGGCGATAGCCCGTAAAGCGTCTGCAGGATCGCGGCACCATAGACGCCGAAACCGACTGCCGACGCGCAGAATGCGAAAAGGGCCACATAACCGCGCCCTGCTTCTCCGCGAATGTTTGCGACGTGACGCGGAAAGAGATGTGCCGGAGCTGTCCGGTCCGTTCGCAAGGCTGCCACGAACAACACCGTTCCGACAACCAACGCAACGCTCGATACCGCCAGCGAACCGGCCACACCGGCGATCATGTAACCGACGATGCCGAGACCGAGAATGACAAGCGTGCGGACTGGGATGCGCGTGTTACCGGTTTCCGCAGCACTCGCAGGAACCAGCCGCCACGCCGCAAGGCCGAAAATCAGCGCCTGAGCCGCGAACATCCAGAACAGCAGACGCCAATTACCGTGCTCGGCGAAAATCCCGCCAAGCAATGGCCCCAGCAATGTCGCGATACCCCAGACGCCCGAAATCGCGCCCAGCACGCGGCGCCACAATTCGTTGGGAAACAGCACGCCCATCGCCACATAGCAGGCGCCGACGATGAGGCCCGCGCCGACGCCCTGCAACGTCCGTCCGACCAGAAAGAACGCAATGGAAGGCGCAACCGCACTGATCGCGCAACCGATCAGATAAATCGCGGAGGGCAATATCAACGCCCAACGCAAACCACCGCGTTCCGACAACCGCCCGGCGCTCGCACCGCCCACAATTGCGCCCAACAGATACGTCGCGACAGGCCACGCGAAATAGGCATAGCCGCCGATATCGCGCACGATGCTGGGCATGGCGGTGGCCGTGACAAGCGCATCGGCGGCGTTGAGCCAAATCCCCAGGCAAACCAGGGCCAATCGCGCAACGCGGTCCGCCCGCAAAAGATCACGCCAAGTCCCATCCATTGAATGTGACTATCGTATCCCGCCAAAATGACAAGAACCGGATACCGGGGGTCCGGTATCCGGTTCTGCCGTATCGGCCTTCAGGCCTTAATACATATGCCAGTTGCCGTCGCGTTCGCGGCAGGCGCGGCCTTCGTTCACATATTTGCGGCCATGGCGATAGGTCACCGTACGGAATTCGCGGCAGACATAACCACGGTCGCGATATTCGCGAACGGGCGTGAAATAGCCGTATGCCCGCCCACGTCCGCGCCATTCATAACGGCGACCGATGGGGCCATAGAAGCCGTCGTCATAGGCACGCCACGCATAAGGGCGATCCTGACAATCGATATTCCTGCCGATCGCATTGCCCGCGAGGCCACCAAGGATCACGCCGCCAATCGCAGCGCCGCCATTGCCATGGCTGACGCCCGCGCCGAGCAACCCGCCCGCAATCGCGCCGATCACCGTTCCCGCCGTGGCGTTCTGATCCCGGCACTCCTCGCCATAATAATGACGGGGGCCGTCACCGTAGGAGTGACGCGGCCCGTCATCGTAGTAATCACGCGGCTGTGCCGACGCAGCGGCGGTGCTGGCGCCCAAAGCGAGCAGCGCGGCAGCCAAAATTTTGCCTGAAGGCTTCATCTTCGATCTCCTCTATGACCGGCGCGGTCGGCAGCACCGTTTTTGCGATGAAATCCATTTTCTTGCCCGCGCGCTGAACCGCTTCTGAACGGATTTTGACCGGAATGGGGCGCGGCCCAGCCGAGTCGATAGATTAAAACTCTGGAGCGCCACAATGGTTCCGCCAGTCGCATCCGCCGCTGCGGCGCAGCGGATTGCACGGAATTGTGACAAGTGGCGGCGACCGGATACTAGGGCACTACCACATCGAAATATTCGACGGTGATGTCGATGATGGCGCGCATTTTCGGAAAATATATTTTCCCGTACGGCGAAGACTGATGCGCCTCCAATGCCGCTTCGTCGCGATACTGTTCCTGGACGATGTAGGACTGAGGATCTGTACGCGACTTGAGGAGCGAATACAGCAAGCAACCCGGCTCATGGGCACGTATTTCTTCGCGCAGCGCTGCGAAAAGCGATTCGAACTCCTGTTCGCTTCCCGGCTTTACAACTACGGTTTTCAGCCCGCCGACCATTTGCACAGACATATCCTAATACACGCGCGCTTTCGGCGGAATGTATTCGACCTCGTTGGACAGCGTGTAATTGTGCACCGGACGGTAATCGAGCTTCACCCACCCGGACTTCGGGTCGAGCCATGCCAGCGTGTGCTTCATCCAGTTCTGGTCGTCGCGATTGGGGAAGTCTTCGCGTGCATGCGCACCGCGTGATTCCTGTCGCGTCACAGCGCCTTCGATGGTCACCGAAGCCTGCTGCAACAGGTTCTCCAGCTCCAGCGTCTCCACCAGATCGCTGTTCCAGATCATCGAGCGGTCGCTGACCTTCACATCGTCCAGCGTCTTATAGATCGCATCGATGCGCTTGCGGCCCTGTTGCAGGCTCTCGCCGGTACGGAACACGGCGGCGTCTTCCTGCATGGCGCGCTGCATCGCAAGCCGGATTTGCGCAGTCGGCGTTGCGCCGTCGGCATGGCGATATTTGTCGAGACGCGCGAGCGCGGCATCGCCTGCGTCTTTCGGCAGGTCGGCTTGCTTTTCGCCCGCTGTGACGGTTTTCGCCGCCTGAATGCCTGCTGCGCGCCCGAACACCACCAGATCGATCAACGAATTCGAGCCGAGCCGGTTCGCGCCGTGCACGGATACGCACGCCGCTTCGCCCACCGCCATCAGCCCGGGCACCACCGTATCGGGATTGCCGTCCTTCAGCGTCACGGCCTCACCCGTGTAGAGGCAGGGAATGCCGCCCATGTTGTAGTGAACTGTCGGCAGAACCGGGATCGGTTCCTTGGTCACGTCCACGCCGGCGAAGATACGCGCGCTTTCCGAAATGCCGGGCAGCCGCTCGTGAATGATCTTCGGGTCCAGATGCGAAAGATGCAGGTGGATGTGGTCCTTGTTCGGACCCACGCCGCGTCCTTCGCGGATTTCGATGGTCATGGCGCGGCTCACCACGTCGCGCGAGGCAAGGTCTTTCGCGCTCGGCGCATAGCGTTCCATGAAGCGCTCGCCCTCGGAGTTGGTGAGATACCCGCCTTCGCCGCGCACGCCTTCGGTGATCAGCACGCCCGCGCCGAAAATGCCCGTCGGGTGGAACTGCACGAACTCCATGTCCTGCAGCGGCAACCCGGCACGCAAGACCATCGCGTTGCCGTCGCCCGTCTGCGTGTGCGCGCCGGTGCAGGAGAGATAGGCCCGCCCATAACCGCCCGTCGCCAGGATAACCTTCTGCGCCCGGAAACGATGGATCGTGCCGTCTTCCAGATTCCACACCATCACGCCGCGCACCGCGCCGTCTTCCATGATGAGGTCGAGCGCGATGTATTCGATGAAGAATTCCACGTCGTGCTTCACGCACTGGCCGTAAAGCGTGTGCAACATCGCGTGCCCGGTACGGTCGGCAGCGGCACAGGTGCGCTGCGCGATGCCCTTGCCGTAATGCGAGGTCATGCCGCCGAACGCGCGCTGATAGATCTTGCCTTCCGCCGTGCGCGAGAAGGGCACGCCGAAATGTTCGAGTTCGTAGACCGCTTTGGGCGCGTTGCGGCAGAGATATTCGATGGCGTCCTGATCGCCCAACCAGTCCGACCCCTTCACGGTGTCGTACATGTGCCAGCGCCAATCGTCCTCGCCCATATTGCCGAGCGCCGCCGCGACGCCGCCTTGCGCGGCCACCGTATGGCTACGTGTAGGAAACACTTTGGTGATACAGGCCGTGCGAAGCCCGCTCATGGCGCATTCCAGCGTCGCGCGAAGGCCCGCGCCGCCCGCGCCGATGACGACGATATCGAAAGTGTGATCGGTAATCGGATAAGCGGTCATTTCATTTCAACTCAAAGAGCAATGCGAAGTATCGCGAACACCGAGGCCACGCCGATGATCCAGCCGAATGCCTTGTTCGCGAGAAAGAGAAGCAGCTTGCTGCCTTCCGTGTGGACGTAATCCTCGATCACCACCTGGATGCCGAGCGTCATGTGAACGACCGACGCGATAACGAACAGCAGCATCGCGATGGCGTTGACGGGGTCGTGCAGGAAAGTGAAGGCGTCGTCGTAAGACAGCCCGATCAGGTGGGTCGCCGCATAGACGAACCATGCCGTCAGCGGGATCAGCGCCACCGACGACGCGCGTTCGCGCCAGAAATGCTCGGTGCCGGAATGCGCCGAACCCAATCCCTGAACGCGGCTGAACGGCGTGCGAATGCTCATAGCAGCCCCGCCCGATGATAGCCCCAGGCGAAGATCGCAATCGCGCCGAGTATGGAAAGCACATAGATCCCGAAGCTGGCGCCGAGCGCCGTGGGCAGCTTGAACCCGTAGCCCACATCCCATGCCAGATGACGGATGCCGTTGAGGAAGTGGAACACCACCGCCCACGCGAACCCGAACAGGATCAGCCGCCCGATGATGGAGCCGCCGAGCGCCATGAACGTATCGTAAGCGCCGGGCCCGGTGGCGACCGCGATCAGCAGCCACGCCACCAGGATCATCCCCAAAGCGAGGCCGACGCCGGTGACGCGATGGGTGATCGAGGCAGCCATGGTGACCGGCCAGCGAAATATGGAAATAAAGGGCGAAAGCGGGCGCTGATGCGCCGGGGATTGCGGGGTATCCGCCATTATTGGCTCGCGAAATCGGGTGGTTCGTTTGCGCCGGGAGTGTAGGGCTGGACGCTCACCAGTCAACCGCGGAAAATCCCGGTTTGGCGCGAAAAATTTGCACAGAAACAAGGGCAGGCGATTCGGCTCCGCGCCTTGCGACCCCTCCGAGAATCCGGCACACACATCGCCATGGCAAAGCCGGTCCGCATCGCTCCTTCCATCCTGTCGGCGGATTTCGCCCGGCTGGGCGCCGAGGTCGAGGCCATCGACAAGGCGGGCGCCGATTTCATCCATATCGATGTGATGGATGGACACTTCGTGCCAAACCTCACCATCGGCCCGGTTGTGGTGAAGTCGATCCGCCCGCACACGAAAAAACCCTTCGACGTGCATCTGATGATCTCGCCCGTCGATCCCTATGTCGAAGCCTTCGCGCAAGCAGGCGCGGACATCATCACCGTGCATCCCGAAGCGGGCCCGCACGTCCACCGCACGCTGCAACTCATCCGCTCGCTGGGGAAGAAAGCAGGCGTCGTCCTCAATCCCGGCACGCCGGTCGATGCGCTCGACAATTTGATGGATCTGGCCGATCTCATCCTCATCATGTCGGTCAATCCCGGCTTCGGCGGGCAGAGCTTCATCGAAAGCCAGTTGAAGAAGCTGGAAGCGGCGGCGGAAAAGATCGCGAAATCGGGCCGCGACATCTTCCTCGAAGTCGATGGCGGCATCACACCTGAAACGGCGAAACGCGCCATAGCGGCAGGGGCGAACGTATTGGTGGCAGGAACCGCCGTCTTCAAGGGCGGAGACTACGCCGCGAATATCGCCGCCTTGCGTGGCTGACCAAATGACCGGCAAACGCCCCGCGCCGCGTTTGTCTCTCTCGATGGCCGGCGAGATGCTGCGCGCCGAGATCTACGCTCTCGGAAAGCCGTTCCGCGAAATCCTTCGCGGCAACATCCTCTACCGCTGGATCGTCTGCAACGGCCCCATTCCCGAACATCTTCTCTTTCACCCGTATGATGCCGCCCCGCGCAAGCTGGAAGATGCCGAACTGCTGCTGCGCGGGCGGTTCAAATTCGAAGGCGGGCAGGTCGATGTCCGCGACGGCAGCATCTTCGAACATACTCCGCCATCGCCAGAATGGGCCGCCGCGTTGCGCAGCTTCGCATGGCTTCCGCCGCTGGCATTTGCAGGCGGCGACGCCGCGCACCTGCTCGCCAAAAATCTCATCGCGCAATGGCTGCGCCGCAATCCGCATTATTCCGAGCCGGATTGGCTGCCCCACATCACCGCGCGCCGCCTGTTGAACATCTTCGCGCACGGCCGCACCGCGTTCGAAAACGACGCCGCGTTGCGCAAGAAACTGTTCGCCTCCATCCGCGAGCAGGCCCGCATCCTGGCGCGCACCGCAAACGAAACGCCCGACGGCATCCTGCGTTTTGAAGCCGTTTCCGTCGCGGCCTTGTCGGCGTTGTGCCTGCCCGACAAGCCCAAACAGATCGACCAGACCATCGCCCGGCTGGAAGCGGAGATCGCGCGCCAGATCTTCGCCGATGGCGGCCATATCACCCGTTCGCCGGAAGCGCTGCTCCATTGCTATCGTCATCTGACATTGGTCATGGATGCGCTCACCGCCGCACGCCGCAACATTCCGCAGACCCTGCGCAGCGCGCACGACCGCATGGCGCCGATGATCCGTTTTTTCCGTCACGGCGACGGCGGGCTCGCATTGTTCCAGGGAAGCGGGGAGGGCGACCCGCGCACGATCTCGGCCCTGCTCGCGCGAGACGAAGTGCGCGGCCAGCCGCACGCCCATGCGCCGCATTCCGGCTATCAGCGCATCGTCAGCGGCCACACCTTCGTCGCGATGGATTGCGGCGGAACACCTCCAGATGCTTTCTCCACCGAAGCCCACGCCTCCACATTGTCGTTCGAATTTTCGTCGGCTGCGCAACGCATCGTCGTGAATTGCGGCGCGTCCGCGCAACAGAACCAATTGCAGGACGTGCTGCGCGCCACCGCCGCGCATTCCACCATCACGCTGGCAGACCTCTCGACGGCGTTCCTCATCCAGCCCGGCATTGCGCGCCGCCTGTTGGGCGCGCGCCTTCTCGGCGGCCCGGACAAGATCGACACGAACAGGATGCAAACCCCGCAAGGCTGGTCGATCACCGCCAGCCACGACGCCTATGCGGAGCAATATGGCTTCGTCATCGAGCGCATGCTGTCGCTGTCGCCGCAAGGCCTGGTGCTTACAGGCCGCGACCGCCTCGTGCCGGTATCGAAAACCAAACGCGGCAGCCTGCCGTTCGCCGTCCGCTTCCACATCCATCCCGATGTTCGCGTCTCGCCGTCGCAAGGCGGCGGCATCCTGCTCAAACTCGCAAATGGAGAAGGCTGGCGTTTCCGCGCCAGCGGGCAGATCGCGATTGAGGAAAGCATCTATCTGGGCACAGGACAGGCCCGCAAAACCGAGCAACTTGTCGTAGCGGGCGCCGTGCGAGATGCCGAGGTTCAAGTCGACTGGCTGTTCGAACAGATCGGCGCGACCTGACGCAAACAAACCCATGGAGCGACGCGAATGCGCCACTCGCCCGCCGCGATTGCGTCACCATTGGAACGATAGCGTTCACCATCCCGTCAACGGAGGGGTTCGATGACAGAGAGCACCACGACACCGCAATCCGCCGCCCGCTCGCCGGGCCTCAAACTGTTGCTGATCGCGCTTTTGACGGTCGCAATGGCGATCCCGCTTTTTGCCATCAACCTGACGCTGTCCGAGCGTGAAGGCCGCGCCTTCGAAGTGGCAACCGATGTCGCAAACGGCTGGGGCGGCCAACAGATCGTCGCCGGGCCCATTGTGCTCGTGCCCTACACCCAAACCGATACGCAGATTGTCGACGGGCGCTCGGTCGAGCTGCAAAGCCGCCACATGGCCGCAATCATGCCCGGCAAGTTGCGCCTCGACGCAACGGCGGATGCAAGCGAACGCCATCGCGGCATCTTCGATGTGCCGGTCTATCGCTCCGACGTGTCCTTCCACGCCGAATTCGGCAAAGCCGAACTTGCCGCCGCCATTCCGTCTGGCGCCACGCCATTGTGGAACGAAGCCGTCGTCACGACGCTCGTCTCCGATCCGCGCGGACTTGCCGACAACGTCACGCTGACCGCCAACGGCAGGACGATCGATTTCGAACCGGGCGCCGGGATCGAAAACGGATCGCTTCCCGGAATCCATGCGTCGCTAGGAGTTGCCGAGCCGCCCGAACGCCTCGTGCTCGATGCGCGCTTCGCATTGCGCGGTGTGAAAGAGCTGAGTTTCGTCCCGCTGGGCCGCAGCACCACATCGCGGCTGGCCTCCGATTGGCAATCGCCGAGCTTCTTCGGCGCCTTCCTGCCGGGCGAACACCACGAAGACGCCAAAGGCTTCCACGCGGACTGGAGCGTGCCTTATCTCGCGCGCGGCTTCGCACAGAACTTCGTCGCCACCGACGCCTCGCTCACAAAAATCCAGGAATCGAATTTCGGCGTGCGCTTCTACAAGCCGGTCGATTTCTACCAGCTCGTCGAACGCTCGCTGAAATATGCCGTGCTGTTCGTGGGTCTCGGCCTTCTGACGTTCTTCGTCGCCGAACTCGTGGCGGGCCGCCGGCTTCATGCCGTGCAATATGTGCTGGTCGGCGCGGCACAGGTTCTGTTCTACCTGCTGTTGCTGTCCTTCGCCGAGCATACCGGTTTCCTGCTCGCCTATGCTCTCGCCGCAGCCGCCACCGTGATCCTGACCGCGCTCTACGCCAGAAGTGCGTTCGCCAGCACGGTGCGTGCCGCCGTTCTGGGCGCAGTGATGGCCGCTCTCTATGCGCTGCTCTATGTCATCCTCAATTCGGAGGATGACGCGCTCCTGATCGGTTCTCTGCTGCTGTTCGCCGCTCTGGGCGCGACCATGTTCGTCACGCGGAAGACGGATTGGTACAGGGTGGTCCCGGTTGCTCCCTGAGCGGATATTGACGCTGTAGCTTGAATGAGCTACAAGACCGGTTGCAGGAGAATAAGATGCCTTCAACCGCCTTTGTGCGCGCGCGAATCGACGAGGACTTGAAAGACGAAGCCGCGGCCGTATTGGCGGAGTTCGGCCTGACGGTGTCCGATATCGTGCGAATGACCTTGACCCGCGTTGCGAAGGATCATGCCGTGCCTTTGGAATTGAAGGTTCCCAATGCACAGACCAAGGCAGCAATGGAAGAATCGCGCCGCCTGATGCGTAAGCACAACGCGCGGTTTAACAACGCCAGGGAATTGTTCGATGCCCTCGATCGGGAAGCCCGCAAGCGCTAAACGGGCATCTTTGCCGCGGGCCGCTGCTTACACCAAGAGCTTCGTCAAGGATTGGGATAAGCTTTCCAGAACCGGACGCTATGACATGCGTCAGTTGAAGGAAGCGATGATGCTTCTGATCGCCAACGACGCGCCTCTCGGCCCCGAATGGCTCGATCATCCCTTGAAGGGAGACTGGGCCGACCATCGCGAATGCCATATCGGCGGGGATTTTCTGCTGATCTATCAGGTCGAGGGCAATTCGATCAATTTCGTGCGCGCCGGAACGCATGCGGAGCTTTTTGAATAGTTGCGCTTTCGGCCCGCTTTGATATGTCAGTTCCAGCTTATTCGGGGACATAGATGGTTCAGTTCACCCTGCCGAAGAACAGCAAGGTCCAGAAGGGCAAAGTCTGGGATGCCCCCAAGGCCGCAAACGGCAAGAAACCCAAGCGCACCAAGGAATTCCGCGTCTATCGCTACGATCCCGAAGTGGGCGGCAACCCGACGATGGACGTTTACACCGTCGACCTTGAGAGCTGCGGGCCGATGGTTCTGGACGCCCTCATCAAGATCAAGAACGAGATCGACCCGACCCTGACGTTCCGCCGTTCCTGCCGCGAAGGCGTCTGCGGCTCCTGCGCCATGAACATTGCCGGTGGCAACACTCTGGCCTGCACCAAGGCGATCTCCGACGTGTCGGGCGCGGTCAGCATCTATCCGCTGCCGCATCAGCCGGTGGTGAAAGACCTCGTGCCGGACCTGACGAACTTCTACGCCCAGCACGCCTCTATCCAGCCCTATCTGCAAACCAAAACGCCCGCGCCCGAACGCGAATGGAAGCAGATGCCGGAAGACCGCGCGAAACTCGACGGTCTCTACGAGTGCATCCTCTGCGCCTGCTGCTCGACGGCCTGTCCGAGCTATTGGTGGAATTCCGACCGCTTCCTCGGCCCCGCCGCGTTGCTGCAATCCGCGCGCTGGCTCAAGGACAGCCGCGACGAAGCCACGGCCGAACGCCTCGACAACCTCGAAGACCCGTTCCGCCTCTATCGCTGCCACACCATCATGAATTGCACCAACACTTGCCCCAAAGGCCTCAACCCGGCAGAGGCTATTGGTGAGATCAAACAAATGATGGTGAAGCGGGCGGTCTGATTTCCCGCAACCTCTACTCGCCGCCCCCGACGCTGGAAGGTCCCAGCTTACCTCCCCCTGCGGGGAGGTCGACGCGCGGCACGCGCGGCGGGTGGGGCCCCCAAGTCCTTGAAAATACGATAGTATATTTTTTCCTACCTAGGCCTTGAAACTAGGTTATCAATAGAATACATTCCCCTACAGGATTTTAGAGGACTATCACTTCCACTACGCAGCAGCCCTGGCGACGGCCAGACGCCCCTGCAACGCGACACGAGACAATACAGGGATAGGGGTGTCACCTCGTGTGCACTGCGTGTCCTTCCGCCAGTTTCGATCCGGCAACCGGGCGTCAGGGGCGAAGGGATAGATCCTGCGGGACGAGCCAATGTGCGGGTGTCGATTGTTACGAAAATGTGCCCCGCTGCTGACGCTCCGACCTCCGCCTCGCCATCCGTCGCGCCCGCCGCGAAACCGTGGCGGGGCGGAGGCATATATGGGGTTACGTCAGGCCGCTGCGCGCGCCCCGGCAAGAAGCCCGGCGCGCATCTTGAGCATCCGCCAGACCAGCGCGCCCGCCACCTTCGCCATGCGTCCTTGCGGATCGGCGCCGACGGCTTTGGCGATCATCTGCACCAGCTTCTTGATGTGGTTGGGCTGGTAGATCACCAGCGCCTTGGACGCCGACAGCCGCGCGCACGACGCGCGATCGTACGGCACAGAAGGCGGGATGTTGGCGGCGTAGTAGGCGTAAGCCAGTTCGTCGTCGTCGGATTCGTTCACGCGGGTGACCGCCACCATCAGCTTGCGCCAGAAGGGGAGGTCCGGTTCATCCTGCCTGTGAAGGATTTCGTAGAAGAGCTTGTAATGTCTGAATTCGTCGGCAGCGATATGGCTGGCGATTTCCTTCAGGAGCGGTTCGTTCGTCGCGTCGCGCATCGCCGTGTAATAGGACGACGTGCCCGACTCCACGACGCAGCGCGCCACCATCTCGCCGCGGCGCGAGCCGCGCACGGAGCCGCCTTCGCCTTCGAAATGCGGGGGCTTGTAGCCGGCGCGGAAGCGGGCGACGGCCGTCTGGAAATCGAATGACGGGTCGGCAAGTTCGCACCAGCGCCCCAGCGCCAGACCGTGCTGAACCTCTTCCTCGCCCCAGCGCCGAATATCGGACAGTGTTCGCTCGTCGGAGTTTTTGAACACGCGACACAGATAAGCGACGTAATCCTGGGCGTTGTATTCGACGAGGGATGCCGCTTTCACAGCCGCCAGCAAATCCGCTGTCACCGCTTTCGAATCGAAGCGGCTCCAGGGAATGTCGGAGAGCGTCCAGCCCGACTTGTAGACGGCTCCAGCCGCCATGGGACCACCTTTTACGCAGGCCAATTGGGTAAACGATTTATACCAAAGGCGGTTTCCAGCCGGAACCCTTTCTTCTGGCTGGACTTCGCCCCATATCCCCATTCTTGTAGCACTCTCCGAACGGGGCCGGGGAATGAGACGCCTTTTCACATCTGCGAAGGTGCGCAAGCTCGACCGCGTGGCGGTAGGCTATCTTGTAGCCGCCTGGGTGGTCGTACAAGCCGGGTCGATCGCGTTGCCCGCTTTCGACGCCCCGCCATGGGCCATGAAACTGCTCATTGCAGCGTCTGTGGTGGGCCTTCCCCTGGCGCTCCTGGTTGCCTGGTTCTGGCGGATCGGCAGCGAACCCGACGCCCCCGCGGACAACGCGCCGCACCCGGTCTGGGGGCGCAGCGAACTCCTGCTGGTCGGGCTGCTCGCCTTCGTCCTGGTAACCGGCGCGCTCGAATTCGCCTTCTTCTTCCGGCCGGGCGGCACGCCGTCTACTGCTACCCAACCGTCCAAGGTCTCCCAAGCCTCCATTGCGGTTCTTCCTTTCGCCAATCTCTCCGGCGATCCCGAGAAACGCTATTTCAGCGACGGCATTGCAGACCAGCTCATCAGCGAATTGTCCAAGACGCCCGCGCTGCGCGTCGCCTCGCGCACATCGTCCTTCGCTCTGGCCGAGAAAGCCATGGACGTGAAGACACTGGGCAAAACGCTCAACGTGAAGACGGTGCTGGAAGGCAGCGTCCGGGAAGAGGCCGGCCGTGTGCGCATCGCGGCCCAACTCGTGAGCGCTTCGGACGGTTTCGAAGTCTGGTCGAACACCTATGACCGCAACATGACCGACATCCTGTCGTTGCAGGACGAGATCGCCCATTCCATCACCGAAGCGCTCACGCAGCATCTTCTCGGCACCCCCGTCGTCGAGCGCCAGCATCGCAAGCCGCACGCGATCGCACCAAACGCTTACAAGGATTTCTTGCAGGCCCAATACTTCTTCGCCCAGCGCACGCGCCCCAGCATCGAACACGCGATCGATCTCTTCGAAAAAACGACAGAGGCGGCACCCGATTTCGCCGACGGCTATGCTGGGCTCGCCGATGCCCACGCCACGATTGCCTTCAACTTCGACGACCAAAACCATATTTCACCGGCGATTTACGCCGTGAAGCAAGCGCTGGCGATCGATCCCGACAATATCACCGCGCTTGCGGCGCATGTGACGGTGAGCCTTGTCCAATGGAAATGGCTGGCCGCCGCGCAGGACGTGAAACGTTTGCAGAAGCTCGGCCCCAACAGCGCGCAGGTGTGGCACAACAGTTCGATCTTCTACGCCTACATGGGATTGCCCGACCTCGCCATCAACGCCGCCAAACGCGCCGTCGAACTGGATCCGCTCGCCTTCATCGATCGTTCGAACATTGCGGTGTTCGCCATATCGCAGGGCCGTTACGAAGAAGGCGTTGCGAGCGCCCGGGAAGCGTTGGCGCTGCAGCCAGGCAATGTCGAGCCGTTGGGTGTCATGTGCGAGGTGCTTGCGGGCGCTAAGCATATTGACGAAGCCAGGAAGATTTTGACCCAGATTGCCTCGCTTTCCGACAACACCAAGCCGGGCCCAAGGGCGGCGTGTGAATTCTGGATCGCCGTGAACTCAGGCGACACGGCCGCGGCGAAAAAGGTGATCGAACCGATTGTCGCCACTTACCCCGACAACGGCGTCACCGCCGGAGATATCAGCACCGCCTATCGCTTCATCCACGAAAACGACGATGCACTCGAATGGTACATCCGCGCCCTCGACAACAAGGACAATTCGATGTTGCAGATGCGCTATCTCGGGAAGGGGCCGCGTGAGGTCTTCAACACCCAGCCATGGCTCGAAACAATGAAGCGCCCGGATGTGCAGGCGTTCGAAAAAGCGCGCGCGAAAGTCGCCGCGGACTTTGCTCCGAAAGACCGGGCAAGTTAAAGCGCAGCGCGCAGACCGTTTAGCGCATCGAGCGTTGCGACAAGGCGCGTCCGCTCAAGGTCCGTTTTGGCGCCGAGCAGATCTTCCTTCACGTTAGCAATGCGCTGATCGACGTCGGAAGCATTGACGTTTGCCACGGGAAAAGCTTCTTCCGCGAGGACGGTCAATTTGGCTGGTCCGATGTCCGCAAAGCCGCCCATCACAAAGAACCGTTCGTCACCACGAACACCACCCTTCACGTCGATCACGCCGGGACGCAATGTGGTGATCAGTGGCTCATGTCCGGCCAGTACACCGAGATCGCCTTCAGTGCCGGGCAACGTCACCATCTCGGCGTCTTCCGAAAGCAGAAGACGCTCAGGTGAAACGAGGTCAAACGGAATCTTCTCGGCCATGAACTATGCCGCTTCCGCCGCGAGCTTCTGGGCCTTCTCGACTGCTTCCTCTATGGCGCCGACCATGTAGAACGCCTGTTCAGGCAGGTGGTCGTATTCGCCGTCGACGATCGCCTTGAAGCTGCGGATGGTGTCTTTCAGTTCCACGAACTTGCCGGGCGTGTTGGTGAACTGCTCGGCCACGAAGAACGGCTGGCTGAAGAAGCGGCTGATCTTGCGCGCGCGCGCCACCGTAAGCTTATCGTCTTCCGAAAGCTCATCCATGCCGAGAATGGCGATAATGTCTTTCAACGATTTGTAGGCCTGCAGCACTTCCTGCACCCGACGGGCGACGGTGTAGTGCTCCTCGCCGATGATCTGCGGATCCAGAATGCGCGATGTGGAGTCGAGCGGATCGATAGCTGGGAAAATGCCTTGCGAAGCGATGTCACGGCTCAGGTTCGTGGTCGCATCAAGATGGGCGAACGATGTAGCAGGCGCCGGATCGGTCAAGTCGTCGGCCGGAACATAGATGGCCTGGATCGATGTGATCGAGCCTTTGGTGGTGGAGGTGATGCGCTCCTGCAGATTGCCCATTTCGGTGGCAAGTGTCGGCTGATAACCCACCGCGCTCGGGATACGGCCAAGAAGCGCGGACACTTCCGAACCGGCTTGGGTGAAACGGAAAATGTTGTCGATGAACAGCAACACGTCCTTGCCTTCGGTATCGCGGAAATACTCCGCAACCGAAAGCCCGGTGAGCGCCACGCGCGCGCGCGCGCCCGGCGGCTCGTTCATCTGGCCATAGACGAGGGCGCATTTGCTGCCTTCGGTCGAGCCGTTCTTCTTCGGGTCCACGTTCACGTTGGACTCGATCATTTCGTGATAGAGGTCGTTACCCTCGCGAGTGCGTTCGCCGACGCCCGCCAGCACCGAGTAACCGCCATACGCCTTGGCGATGTTGTTGATCAGTTCCTGCATGGTCACGGTCTTGCCCACGCCCGCGCCCCCGAACAACCCGATCTTGCCGCCCTTGGTATAGGGGCAAAGCAGGTCGATCACCTTGATGCCGGTGACGAGAACTTCGGTCGTTCCGGCCTGTTCGGCGAAGCTCGGCGCTTCGCGGTGAATGCTGGCGATATGGTCGTGCGAAATCGGGCCCGCCTCGTCGATCGGCTCGCCGATCACGTTCATGATGCGGCCGAGCGTTGCCGGACCAACCGGCACGCGGATTGGTGCGCCGGTATCAGCCACTTCCTGACCGCGCACGAGACCTTCGGTCGTGTCCATGGCGATGGCGCGCACGGTGTTTTCGCCCAGATGCTGCGCCACTTCGAACACGAGACGCACTTCCTTGCCGGTGCGCGCGTCGGTGTTCTTGGTTTCGAGCGCGTTCAGGATCGCGGGAAGGTGGCCATCGAACTCGACGTCGACGACAGCGCCGATCACCTGGGTGAGGCGGCCTTTGGAGGCGATTTTCGCGGGAGCGTTCATGGCTTGTCTCTTTCTTTAAACGGCGGAGGCGCCGGAGATGATTTCGATCAGCTCCTTGGTGATCTGCGCCTGACGGGTCCGGTTCATCTGAATGGTAAGGGCGTTGATAAGGTCGCCCGCATTGCGGGTAGCGTTGTCCATCGCCGACATCTGGGCGGCAAAGAAGCCCGCCTGGTTTTCCAGTAGCGCAGTCAGAAGCTGCACGGAGATGTTCTGGGGCAGGAGCGTGGCGAGGATTTCGCTTTCGTCCGGTTCGTAATTGTAAAACGCGCCATCGGAGGCTTGGCCCGCTTCGACGATAGCGGGAACAAGCTGCAACACCGTCGGGGTCTGGGTCACGACCGATTTGAAGCGGCTATACACCAGCGTCACCACGTCGACTTCGCCCGCCTCGAACATATCAAGGGCACGCTGCGCAATAGGTTTGACGAGCGCGAAGGAGGGCGCCTTGATACCCACTTCATAGCTCTCGACATAACGGCTGGCATGTTGGCGACGAAGCTGATCGCGCGCCTTGCGGCCGACCGTGATGATGCGCACGTCTTTTCCTTCGGCGAGCAGCGCGCTGATCTTTTCGCGCGCGGCGCGCACGATGCCGGAATTGAATCCGCCCGCCAGTCCACGATCCGAAGTTGCGACAATCACTAGATGACGCTGGTCCGAACCGGTTCCCGCCAGGAGGCGAGGGGCGCTTGGTCCTGAAACACCAGCCGCCAGATTGGCGATCACGCTCGCCATGCGCCGCGCATAGGGACGCGCGTTTTCGGCGGCAGTTTGGGCGCGGCGTAGTTTTGCCGCCGCCACCATCTGCATCGCTTTCGTGATCTTCTGCGTGGACTTCACGCTTCCGATCCGTGTGCGCATTTCCTTGACGGATGCCATGGGTGATCAGTTCTCCTTAGGCAAACGTCTTGGTGACTTCGGCCAGCGCCGCTTTGAGCATGTCTTCCAGCGCTGGTGTCAGCGCCTTCTCCTTGCGGATGCCTTCGAGAAATTGCGGATAGCTCGCGCGCAGCTTGGACAATAACGATTCCTGGAACGCACCGACACGATTGGTCGGGAACGGATCGAGATAACCGCGCGTGCCCGCGTAGATCACCGCCACCTGTTCTTCCACCGCGAACGGCTTGTACTGCGGCTGCTTCAGAAGCTCGGTCAGGCGTTCGCCGCGCGCCAACATCTTCTGCGTCGCCGCATCGAGGTCGGAACCGAACTTTGCGAACGCCGCCATTTCGCGGTACTGCGCGAGTTCGCCCTTGATCGGGCCGGCGACGGTTTTCATCGCCTTGATCTGCGCCGACGATCCCACGCGCGACACCGAGATGCCGACGTTCACCGCCGGACGGATGCCCTGATAGAAGAGGTCAGTTTCAAGGAATATCTGTCCGTCGGTGATCGAGATCACATTGGTCGGAATGTAGGCGGACACGTCGTTGGCTTGTGTCTCAATGATCGGCAATGCCGTCAGCGAGCCCGCGCCATTATCTTCGTTTAGCTTCGCAGCGCGTTCCAGCAAGCGGGAATGCAGATAGAACACGTCGCCCGGATAAGCTTCACGGCCCGGCGGACGGCGCAGCAGCAGCGACATTTGGCGATACGCAACGGCCTGCTTGGAAAGATCATCGTAGATGATCAGCGCATGCATGCCGTTGTCACGGAACCATTCGCCCATCGCGCAGCCGGAGAACGGCGCGAGGAATTGCAAGGGCGCGGGTTCGGAGGCTGTTGCGGAAACGACGGTGGTATATTCCATCGCACCGGCGTCTTCGAGCGTCTTCACGATCTGGGCCACGGTCGAACGCTTTTGGCCGATGGCGACGTAGATGCAATAAAGCTTCGCCTTCTCGTCGGTGCCCGCGTTGACCTTCTTCTGGTTGATGATCGTGTCGATGGCTACTGCGGTCTTGCCGGTCTGGCGGTCGCCGATGATGAGTTCGCGCTGACCGCGGCCGATCGGAATCAGCGTGTCGATGGCCTTGAGGCCCGTCTGCACCGGCTCATGCACCGATTTGCGCGGAATGATGCCGGGCGCTTTTACGTCCACACGACGGCGTTCCGCGATATTCGTTACGTCGCCCTTGCCGTCGATGGGATTGCCCAGCGGATCGACCACACGGCCGAGGAGGCCCTTGCCGACCGGCACGTCCACGATGGCGCCCGTGCGCTTGACGGTGTCGCCTTCGGAAATGGTCGAGTCCGAGCCGAAGATCACCACGCCGACGTTGTCGGTTTCGAGGTTCAGCGCCATGCCGCGGATGCCGCCGGGGAATTCCACCATCTCGCCGGCTTGCACATTGTCGAGGCCGTAGACGCGCGCGATGCCGTCGCCGACCGACAGCACCTGTCCCACTTCGCTGACTTCCGCTTCCGCGCCGAAATTTTGAATCTCGCGCTTCAGGATGTCGGAAATTTCGGACGGTTGGATCTTCATCTGTTGTTTTCCTTCAATGTCCTCTCATCGCAACCCGCAAGCCATAGAGCTTGGTGCGCAGCGATGAATCGATCATGCGTGATCCGACTTTCACGACGAGGCCGCCGAGAAGCGAAGGATCGACTTTCGTTTCCAGCCGCGCTTCGCGGCCGAGTTTGGAGCGTAGAATGTTCTTGAGTTCGGTCGTCTGTGCATCGGTAAGCGGACGTGCGCTCGTCACCTGCGCCGAGATTTCGCCACGCAGGCGTTCGACCATCTTCTCGAATGAGCGAATGACGTCGGTCAAAATGAACAGGCGGCGCTTGGAGGCCAGCAGCAAAACTGTGCGAGCGGTGAGTGTCGAGGCCTGCATGGCCGTAAGGACGGCCTTCATCCCCCTGGCTTGGTCTTCTGAACTGAAAACCGGGGCGCGGACCAGTCGGGCGAGGTCTGGGCTATCCGCCACCATGGCCTTGAGAGCCAGGAAATCTCGCTCGGTCGCATCGATCGCGTTCTCTTCTTGCGCGAGTTCGAAAACGGCCGTCGCATACCGCCCGGCCAAGCTCTGATCGACTGCCTGTTCTTGAGCCACGTTCGCCCTTCGGCCAATAGCGCGTTGCACATCCGCGCAGGTCGCCTAATTCATTGAAAAATCTATGAAAATTCCATGCGACAGCGACTCGTTTGCCGACGCGGGCGTGAGTTAGCACGACACCTTACGCAGGCGCAACATTACGCCCAAAGCCAAGGTGTCGCTGGCCAATTCAGCCCACGAATCCCTGTGGAAGGCCGTCGCACCCGAATTGTGCCCTGACAAGAAATCCGGCAGCGTGCCTGTTCAGTTTGCAGGCACTTTCGGGGCACTGCCCGGTCTTTAGGCAGTAGGGGGACGGTATGGAAAGCGGCGATACAGCCTGGATTCTCGTTTCGACGGTTCTGGTTTTGATGATGACGCTGCCCGCGCTCGGCTTTTTCTATGCCGGGCTGGTGCAGGCCAAGAACGTGCTGTCGGTTCTGATCCAGTGCATGGCGATTGCCTGTGTGGTTTCTGTCCTTTGGTTCCTCTGCGGTTACAGCCTCGCGTTTTCCGGCACGGGTGCCTGGATAGGCGACGGGGCGGCCTTCTTCCTGAAGAACATCGGCCGCGAAACCGTTCGCGCGGGCACGCATCTTCCAGAATCCGTCTTCGTGATGTTCCAGATGACATTCGCGATCATCACGCCTGCGTTGATCATCGGCGCTTATGTCGAGCGCATCCGTTACTCCGCTGTTCTGCTGTTCTCGGGGTTGTGGCTGCTGATCGTCTACGTTCCCGTGACGCATTGGATCTGGGGCGGCGGCTGGCTCGGCCAGATGGGCACGATGGACTACGCTGGCGGTCTCGTGGTGCATCTCACCGCTGGTATATCCGCGCTTATAATCGCTTGGCGTCTTGGGCCCCGTCAGCATTTCCCACGCATCAATCCGCCTCACGCGCCCTGGATGGTGATGATCGGTGCCGCAATGCTGTGGGTCGGCTGGTTTGGATTCAATGCGGGTAGCGCACTGAACGCGAACGGCGACGCGGGAATGACGATGCTGACCACGCATATGTCGGCTGCCACAGCGACGCTCGTCTGGATGGCGATCGAATGGATCACGTTCGGTAAGCCAAGTCTGGTCGGTGCGGTGACCGGCACAGTCGCCGGATTGGCGACCGTCACGCCTGCATCCGGTTATGTCGGTCCGATTGGTGGTGTCATTCTTGGCGCGGCGGGAAGTGTGGTTTGTTACTACGCCGTGCATATCGTGAAGCGCGGCCTGAAGACGGATGATGCGCTCGACGTTCTTGGTGTTCACGGTGTCGGCGGCACGCTCGGAACCTTGCTGCTGCCATTCCTGGTCTCGCTGGGTGCTGGCGGAGCGTCGCTTTCGCGCCCCGTTTGGGATCAATTCATTGTACAACTCGAATCCGCGGGCGTGGTTGGCCTATGGTCGGCGGTCGCGACACTCGTCATTGTGTGCGTCACGGCAAAGCTGGTGGGTTTGCGCGTTTCGAAAGAAGACGAGATCCAGGGCCTCGACTTCTCGTCGCATGGCGAGACCGGGTATCATATCAACGTCTGATCAACGTCTCAGGAGCCGCCGATGAAATTCATCATTGCGATCATCCAGCCGCACAGGCTGGACAATGTCCGCGAAGCGCTGCTGGCCACCGGCGTCAACGGCCTGACCGTCACCGAAGTTCGCGGCTATGGGCGGCAGAAAGGGCAGAAGGAAATCTATCGCGGCGCCGAATACACAATCGCCTTCGTGCCCAAGCTGAAGATCGAAGTCGCGGTCGCGAGCGAGCGCGCCGAAGAAACCATCAATGCCATCCAGAATGCCGCGCGAACCGGCAAAGTGGGCGACGGTAAGATTTTCGTGCTTGATCTTCTACAGGCTTTACGGGTCCGTACGGGTGAAACGGACGGAGACGCACTATAGGCTTAGTTGCTCGGCGGTAGTAGGCTCGCGCTTCCGGAAATTGGAGGATCGCGATGAAGATGGTTGCCGCTGCAATTCTGCTGACCGCTATTGTTGCTTCGCCCGCCTATGCCACGCTGAAAGTCGGCGACAAGGCGCCGGATTTCTCGGCACCGGCTTCCCTCGGCGGCAAGGAATTCAACTTCTCGCTTGCGGACGCGCTGAAAAAGGGGCCGGTGGTTCTCTATTTCTATCCGGCAGCCTTCACCAAGGGCTGCACCATCGAGGCGCACGATTTCGCGGAAGCGACCGACGAGTTCAAGAAGCTCGGCGCGACCGTCATTGGCGTCAGCCACGACAATATCGACACTCTCAACAAATTCTCCGTCAGCGATTGCCGCAGCAAATTCGCTGTTGCCGCCGATCCGGATGGGAAGGTGATCGAATCCTACGACGCCAAAATCCCGCTGCTGCCGTATTCGTCGCGCACATCCTACGTGATCTCACCGAAGGGCGAGATCCTGATGGAATATAGCGACATGAAGCCCGATCAGCATGTCGCCAAGACGATGGAAGCGGTGCAGAAATGGGATGCGTCGCACCACTAACGGATGGACTTGAACAGCCGCGCCAGACGCAACTCGGCCGGCCATGCAAGAATGTTCGAGGCGTTGAGGTAATCGACCGAGCCCATGATGATCTTGGCGTGCCCGACGAGGTTCTCGACCGGCACATAGCCCACGCCGCCATCTTGTGCTGCGACGCGGCTGTCGAGCGAGTTGTCGCGATTGTCGCCCATCATGAAGAGATGGCCTGACGGCACGACATAGACCTTCGTGTTGTCCATCGGCGGGAAGTCGCGCCATTTCAGGATCGCGTGCTTCACACCGTTGGGCAGCGTCTCGATATATTTCGGCACGGGCATATAGCTGCCATCGGCATTCTGCATCTCGCTGAAGCCATCGCGTTCAACCGGCAATTCCTTGCCGTTGATCCACAGTCGGCCGTCACGCATCTGGATGCGGTCACCCGGAAGACCGATCACGCGCTTGATCAATGTCTGGCTCGGATCGCGTGGAAGCTGGAAGACGACAACATCCCCCCGTTCCGGTATGCGCTGAAGCAGGCGATGATCCGACGCCGGACCGAGAGCGAACGGCACTGAGTAGCGGCTGTAGCCGTAAGAGTATTTGGCGGTGATGACGTCGTCGCCGATCTGCAGTGTCGGCTCCATCGAGCCGGACGGGATGTAGTAGGGCCGGGCGATGGCGGTGGTGGCAATGAGAACCATGCCGATGCTGATGGCCGGTTCCTTGATCCAGTTAAGCACCTGCTTCATTACGGTTTTTGTCATGTATCAGCCCTTGATGACCGCTCTTGCGTTTATATAAGCGCCGCCGAAACCAATGCCACCCTTGACGCCCCGCCACCCCGCCTGCCACACGCCCGCCCATGATCGAACTGACGCAGGAATTCGGCTTCGACGCCGCGCATTACCTGGGCGACAGCGCCCCGGAAAACCGGCGCCTGCACGGCCATTCTTTCTACGCGGAGGTCACGCTTCGCGGCACGCCAAACCCGAAGACCGGCTTTCTGCGCGATCTCGGAGATGTGAAGGCCGCGCTCGACGGTATCCGCGAGAGTCTCGACCATCGCTTGCTGAATGAGATTGCCGGCCTTTCGCAGCCCACGCTCGAAAATCTCGCGCGCCACATATTCGTAAAAGCCAAAACAGTACTCCCGGAGGTAGTGCGCGTGAAACTGCGTCGTCCGTCCTATGGCCAGACTTGCGTATACGAGGAAGTGTGATGGCAAAGCGCGACCTCACCCAACTCGGCCGCAACGTGGCGCTTCCCCAGTCGCCGGATAAAGCCATATTGGACGCCGTTCCCAACCCGCATATCGGGGAGGATTATGTGGTGCGCTTCACCGCGCCGGAATTTACATCGTTATGCCCGATCACCGGCCAACCGGATTTCGCGCATTTCGTGATCGACTATGTTCCCGCGAAATCCATTGTCGAATCCAAGTCACTGAAATTGTTCCTCGGCAGTTTCCGCAATCACGGCGCATTCCACGAAGACTGCACGCTGACGATCGGCAAGCGCATCGCCGCTGCAATCAAACCGCAATTCTTGCGCATCGCCGGGTATTGGTATCCGCGCGGCGGTATCCCGATCGATATCTTCTGGCAGACCGGAAAATTGCCGAAGGAAGTCTGGCTTCCCGATCCCGGTGTCGCGCCTTATCGCGGCCGCGGATAAGCGGTGAGCGCGCGGATCAGCCCGTAGATGCTGATGAGCGCCCAGAACCCTTCCATGACAGCCGCCGGCAAATTCCAGGCCCAGTAAAGCGACGCAAGAATCAACGACGCGCCAACGAAGTTGAGCAGCGAATAAAGCCAGCCTTCGGTCTTCACCATGCCTTGCAGATTGGCGAAATAAGTGAGCGCAATCGCAACCGAGCCGCCGAGACCCAGCAGATCCGGAACGGACATCCGCTACTTCCCGCCGAGCGGCCGATAACGATGACAGTCCACCATATGGTCGTTGACCATACCGACGGCCTGAGCGAACGCATAAACAATCACTGGCCCGCAGAAGTTGAAGCCGCGTTGTTTTAATTCTTTCGCCAGGGCTTCGCTCATCGTCGTTTTCGCCGGGACCTGGTTCATCGTCTTGAAGCGATTGATCTTTGGCTCGCCGTCGACATGCTTCCAGATCAGCTCGCGAAAACCGCCGGGCTCCTTCTCCATGATATCGAGCCAAAGCCTTGCGCCCTTGATCGCCGCTTCGATCTTGGCGCGGCTTCGGATTATGCCTTCGTTTTTGAGCAGGCGTTCGGTGTCGCGCTTGCCGTAGCGCGCAATCTTTTCGGGATCGAAGCCATGGAACGCTTTGCGAAAGTTCTCGCGCTTTCTGAGGATGGTGATCCATGAAAGCCCGGCCTGAAACCCGTCCAGCACGAGTTTCTCGTAAAGCGCCCGATGGTCATATTCGGGAACGCCCCATTCCTCATCGTGATAGGCGACGTAGAGCGGGTCGGTCCCGGGCCACGCGCACCGCTTGATGTCTGTCACCTGCGACGGGCTTTCTTCTTTTTCTTCACGGCCTTCTTGGCAAGCTTCTTGGCTTTTTTCGCCGGGCGCTTTGCCGCTTTGGCTTTCGCCTTGCGGGCCGGCTTGGCGGCTTTCGCTATCGGCACCGAATAGAGGGTAGCTTCGAGCTTGTTGCCGTCGAGGTCATAGACGAATGCGCCATAATATTCGGGGCCGTAGTCTGGGCGCGGGCCTGGCTCGCCGTTGTTGCTTCCGCCCTGAGCCAAAGCCGCTTCGTGAAATTTCTGTACTGCGTTCTTGGACCGCGCGATGAATCCGACATGGGTGCCATTCCCGACGCTGGCCGCGTTCTGATCATGCGGTAATTGCACCCAGAATTCCGGTCGTGTTTCGCCATAACCGATGGCGTAGGGAAGAAATTCCATGATGCGCTTGTAACCGAGCGCACCGAGTGCCGCGTCGTAGAATTTTGAAGCGCGTTCGACGTTCAGAACGCCAACAGAAACGTGATGGAGCATGGCCGCCTCCTGATGGGGAAGAGCGACTCTGATCCGTTGAACGCCAAGGTCAAGCGGGAAGGTTTGGGAAAAGCCATGACGGTTTAACGACGCGCACGCCAAGATCGCCGACCTGCGTTGCCGCATCGCCCGCCTCGTCAAGACGGTCGAGGCGTATCAGCGCGAAACCCCGCCCACCATAAACCGAGCTGATTTCGCCAATGTCGCGTCCGCCTGCGACTATCGCAGAACCGACATAAGCCAAGGGGACGCCCTCCAAAGTCTCGATAGGCAACAAACGCTTACGCGCCGTGCCGCGATGCTTCATGCGAGCGGTCAGCTCCTGTCCCACATAGCAGCCCTTGTCGAAGGCCACGCCGTGCAGTTCGTCGAGATCGGCGTCCAGCGCGAACATCCGGTCCTGTCCGAAATCGGTACCTTCCGGGATGCCGAGGGACAACCGGTGGGCAAGATAATCGTCCGATCCTTCTGCCGTACCTGTTGAAACAATTTCACGCGAACCCAGCGCGGAATTGCGGGGGTCCGATCCCGCAGCGCTCCAATCGGCGACGACCGCCAGATCGTCGCGCGCCGCAATGTCGATTTTCGCGCGCAGCCGATACATGGTCAGCCGTTTTTGCAGAGCATCCCGTTGCGATGCGGCTACGTCCAGCAGCAGCACGCCGTCCTGCTCGAAGATGAGGAAATCGAACAGAATCTTTCCCTGCGGTGTCAGGAGAGCCGCATAAATTGGATGGCCGGGCTTTACGGCCTCGATGTCGTTGGTGATAAGCCCTTGCAGGAAGCTTCGCGCCTCGGCTCCGGAAACCGAAAGAATGGCACGATCGGCAAGGTGGGCGGCTTGGGACATGTTCCCCAAGTAATCGTTATGGATGCCGTTGCCAAGCAGCCCCTGACCGGCATAGTGCGGCCCCATGACAGACACATTTGATCTCCTCATCAGGGGCGGGATTTGCGCCACGCCCTCCGGCATCGCCGAGGCCGATCTCGGCGTCAGGGCAGGGCGCATTGCTGCCATCGGCAACCTCTCCGGCGCGAAGGCGGCCGAGGTGTATGATGCAAAAGGGCTTCACGTGCTGCCGGGCGTCATCGACACGCAGGTTCACTTCCGCGAACCGGGCAACGAGCACAAGGAAGATCTTGAAAGTGGAAGCCGCGCGGCGGTCTTGGGGGGCGTCACCGCCGTCTTTGAAATGCCCAACACCAGTCCGCCGACCACTAGCCGCATGGCAATGGAAGACAAGCTTTCGCGCGCCCGTAACCGGATGCACTGCGACTACGCCTTCTATGTGGGCGCGACGCCACAGAATGTGGGCGCATTGTCGGAGCTCGAAAGCATGCCGGGCGTATGCGGCGTGAAGGCGTTTCTCGGCTCGTCGACTGGAACACTACTCCTGAGCGAGGAAGAGTCGATTTTCGCCGCGTTGAAAGGTGGCCGCCGGCGTATGGCGGTTCATTCGGAAGATGAGGCGCGGTTGAAGGAACGCAAGCCCTTCGCCAAGACCGGCGATCCGCGCACCCACCCGGTGTGGCGCGATGCCGAAGCCGCGCGGTTATCAACGGAGCGCGTGCTGCGGCTGGCGCGTGCGGCAGGCCGCAAGCTGCATGTGCTTCACGTCACGACCGCCGATGAATTGCCGCTGCTCGCCGATGCGCGCTATTTTGCAACCGTCGAAACGACGCCTCAACATCTCACTCTTGCGGCGCCTGAATGCTATGAACGCCTTGGCACCTATGCACAGATGAACCCGCCGATCCGCGAAGCGCATCATCGTGAAGCCCTATGGAAGGCAGTCTCCGAAGGCCTGGTAGACGTTATCGGCTCAGATCACGCCCCGCACACGCGCGAAGAGAAGAACAAGACTTATCCCAATACCCCGTCAGGCATGCCGGGCGTGCAAACGCTCGCGCCGATCCTGCTCGACCACGTTAATGCGGGGCGGTTGTCGCTGGAGCGTTTTGTGGACCTGACGAGTGCGGGGGCGGCCCGCATCTTCGGCATTGCGGGCAAGGGCCGCATCGCCAAAGGGTTCGACGCGGATTTCACGATTGTCGACCTCAAAAAGAAGCGAAAGATCGAGAACTCCTGGATCGCATCAAAGTGCGGCTGGACGCCTTTCGATGGCATGGAAACGACAGGCTGGCCGGTCGCCACGATCATCCGCGGCAAGGCCGTAATGCGCGATCACGCGCTGACGCAGGCGAGCCAAGGCCAACCGCTGCGCTTCTGGGATACGCTCAGTTCAACCTGAATTCACCGGCCGCATATTTCAGGTCGGCGGGCGAAACCAATCCGCACGCCGCAACGCGTACCGAATGTAATCTGCCCTCGATGTTGGTTTCCCAAAACTGCAGGAACTTGTTGAGCACCGGAAACTTCGGAGCCAAATCGAATTCCTGCCAAATGAAGCTTTGCAGAAATTTTGGGTGATCCGGCATGTGGTACAGGATTTCCGCCGTCGTCAGCCGGTAGCCGTGTAAACGCAACTCAAGATTACTCATTGAAGCGCCAACTCCCCTTCGTGGCAAAAAGGGCCCTTCCGTTTGAAGCGTACTCCCGGAATCTTAACGGAGAGCTTGGGAGCTCGGTTGCAGGTTGTCGAGCTTGACGTCGCCGAATGATTGCGATTCTTGTTGCGTAGCGGCCCCGTTTCCTCTTGTCTGGCAGCAGTCGCTATCGGGAAGTGCCAAATGAAAGACCGTTTCAAAGCCGTCATGGTTCGCAAGGATGCGGACAAGCAAATCGTCGAAGATGTCGAGATCGGACTGAATGATCTGATGGATGGTGATGTTGTCGTCGCTGTCTCGCATTCCACGGTGAATTACAAGGATGGCCTCGTGCTCACCGGCCGGGCACCGGTCGTGCGCAAATTTCCGATGATTGCGGGTATCGATCTCGCCGGAACCGTCGAAACCTCATCGCACTCGCAGTTCAAACCCGGCGACAAGGTGATCCTCAACGGATACGGCCTGAGCGAAACCCATTTCGGGGGCTACGCGGAATATGCGCGCGTGAAAGGCGACTGGCTTGTGCCGTTACCGCAGGCCTTTACACCCGCCGAAGCGATGGCCATCGGCACCGCGGGTTACACGGCCATGTTGTGCGTGCTCGCTCTTGAGGATGCTGGTGTCACGCCGGACAAGGGCAGCATAGTCGTCACCGGCGCTGCGGGCGGTGTCGGTTCGGTTGCTATCTCGCTGCTTGCGAAGCTCGGCTATCAGGTCACGGCATCGACCGGCAGGACGGAAGAGGAGGGCTATCTGAAAGGCCTGGGCGCGACCGAAATCATCCCCCGAACGGAGCTCTCGGGCGATCCGCGTCCGCTGGCCAAGGAGCGCTGGGCTGGTGGCGTGGACAGCGTCGGTTCCAAGACGCTTGCCAATGTCATCGCTTCACTACGTTACGGCGGCGCAGTCGCGGCCTGTGGCCTAGCGGCGGGAATGGACCTGCCGACCAGCGTGGCGCCGTTCATCCTGCGTAATGTTTCACTTCTTGGCGTCGATTCCGTGCAGATGCCCAAACCGCGGCGCTTGCAGGCCTGGGAAAGACTGGCCCGTGACCTCGATGTCAGCAAGCTTGCCGCCATCACGCAGACAATCCCGCTTTCCGGGGTTCGCAAGGCAGCCGACGATATCCTCGCGGGCCGGGTTCGCGGACGGTTGGTCGTCCAGATTTGATATTGGAGCCGGAAGCGGCTAGGCGGGCGGGATGGTCAATTATGTGCTGCTCATCCTGTCGGGACTGGCGATAGGCATAATCGTCGCCGCGCCCATTGGGCCCGTGAACCTGATCTGCATTCGCCGCACGCTCGCCTTCGGACCTTTGAATGGGTTTCTTTCCGGGCTTGGCGCGGCATTGGGGGATTCCGTCTTCGGTATCGTGACGGCGTTTGGGCTCACGGCCATCGCGCAACTGATCAAGGGTTTCTATGTGCCGCTGCAGATCATCGGCGGCCTGTTGCTGATCGGTTTCGGTATTCACACGTTCTTCGCAACGCCCAAGAAACGGGAGCTCGATCAGGTAAAAAGTTCGGACAAAGGCGCTTCCACTTTGATAGGAGCCATCGTTTCCACTTTCGCGCTTACAATCACCAATCCTGCCACCTTGCTGGGCTTCACGGCTCTGTTCGCAGGATTGGGCAGCTTGATTGGCGAGAAGCCGCGCTTCGTTGAAGCTGCCGTCCTTGTAGGAGGTGTAGCGGCCGGTTCGATCGCCTGGTGGTTCACGATCACAACCATCGTCGGGTTGTTCCACAAGAACATCGACGATCGCGCGATGAAATGGATCAACCACGCCATGGGCGTAGCGATCACCTTGTTCGGACTAGCGGTGATCGGCAATCTGATCCGGACGCAGCTGGCTTAAGACGCTTTCGCGAAACGCGCGATATTCGCGATCACTTCCTCGGCTTCCGCCACCATTTCGCGCACCACTTCGCCCGCCGGCTTCACTTCGTGGATCGCGCCCGCGCCCTGACCGATGGCGAACGCGGATCTGTCGCGATCGAGACCTTCGGTCTGTCCGCCGATGCCACCCATCACGCCTGCTTGGTGGGACATCATCGCCTGCATCGGAAAAGCCTGAATGTCCTGCGGCCGGCGCTCCCAATCCGCCACATACGGATTCTTGAAAACGCGCATCGGCTTGCCCGAATAGCAGCGCGTGACGATCGTGTCTTCGTCGTTCGATTCCACGATCACGTCCTTGTACATCGCGCCCGCATGCGCCTCGCGCGTGGCGATGAAGCGCGTGCCGATCCATGCGCCTTGCGCTCCCAGTGCAAGCGCCGCCGCGAGCCCGCGCCCATCGACAATCGAACCAGCGGCGACGACCGGAATTTTCACCGCGTCCACCACTTGCGGTATCAACGCCATGCCGGCGATGCGCCCCGTGTGCCCGCCTGCTTCCGTGCCTTGCGCGACCACCGCATCGAGACCGCCGGCTTCCGCAGCCTTCGCGTGGCGCACTGTGCCGGAAACATTCATCACTTTGAGGCCCGCGTCGTGAAATTTTTTCACCAGGTGCGGGGGAGGGACGCCGAGGCCGGAAATGAATGCGGCTGCTCCGCCTTCGATGATGGCATCGGCGGCCCGTTCGAGCGATTCCGGAACGGCCGCCAGCAGGTCTACGCCGAAGGGCTTGTCGGTCAGGTCGCGGACTTTAGCGATTTGCTCTTTGATTTCGGCGGAGGGCCGTCCGGCCATGCCCAGCGTGCCGAACCCGCCTGCGTTGGAGACCGCCGCGCAAAGCTCCGCATAGGCCACCCCGCCCATGCCTGCGAGCAGGATGGGGTATTTGATGTTCAGCAGGTCGCAAAGCGGTGTGTGCAGGGACATGGCGTTCCTCATAGGGTCTGATTTTTTGTCAGTGTCCCTTGCCAATGGCTCCTGCGCAAGAGGGCAAACGCCGCGCCTCAGAAACGGGACGAGGCCAGCCCGACGTCGGCAAACTGCCAGGCACTGTCGAAATCCTTCTGTGTGGCATCCGCTTCCGCCGTCTTGCCCTGCGCTTTGAGCGCGAGCACCAGCCCGTAGAGCGCCCAGCCATCGCGCCGGTAGACCATCAGGCTTTTGCGATAGACGGCTTCGGCATCGGCGGGTTTGCCGGCTTCCAGCAGAGCCGCGCCCAGCAGATGCGCCACGGGTTGATGCCAATAGGCGGGTTCGGTGTAGGGCAGGTTGAGTTCGGCATCCTGCGCACGCCGGAAATACATCACCGCATCGTCGAGCTTGCCCGACTTGCGTGCGATTTCGCCATCCAGTTCATAGAGCGCGACTTCCGCCATCTGTGTGCCCGGCACCATTACCGCTTCGAGTTGGGGCATTCCCTCTTTCCGCAATTCATCGATCTTGTCGCGTGCGTCCTTGGCTTTACCGAGGTCGCCGGTGTTGGCGTAGGCAAAGCCGCGTGCCAGAAGCGCCATTACCGTGTCGAGTTTGAACTCGGGTGAAGGCATCGGCTCCGCCAGGATCTCGTTCCATTTGCCGAACCGCAGGTAAGTTGCGATAGGCGTAAAGATATAGAGTTGGCCTTGCGGAATCCGGCCAGCGAACTTTTCGACTTCGGTCGATTTCAGAAGACGACGCGAAGCGTCGAGGGCATTCTGATACCGCCCTTCCATTTCCGCGGACGTCCACAGGAAATGGATGTTGTGACCATAATAACCCAGCGGATAGAAGCCTTGCGCCTTGCAGGCCGCGATGTATTTCTCGTCCACCAGGGCGGCGAGTTCATTGGCGTGATAAGCGTCCTTGTAGCGGCCCACGCGATAATAGATGTGCGACGGCATATGCACGATATGACCGGCATCCGGCATCAGCGTGGCCAGCTTGTCGGCGGCGGCTTCCGCACGTTCCGGCGTGGTCGAGGCTTCGACGGCGTGAATGTAGAGGTGTAGCGCGCCCGGATGATCGGGCTGGCGCTTGATGACGTCTTCCAGGGTCGCAACGATCTGTGCGCCGTAACCCTTTAGCGTCTTGCCGTCGATATCCCAATAGTCCCAGGGCTGAGTGTCCATCATCGCTTCGGCGGAGAAGACGGCGGCATCCAGATCGTCTGGATAATCCTTCGCGACCTGGACCATCGCCTTGGCGAACGCATCGTCGAGAATGCCTCGATCCGCTTTGGGATCTTCGGAGTAGCGGACCTTGAGCGCCTCGATCCATGCCTTCTCCTCTTTGGAGGCATGCGGTTCCAGCGCGGCGGCTTTCTGCAGCGCGTCCCATGCGGGCTTTATCGCGTCGGGCTGCATCGGGAGATTGATGTTGGAGCCATAGGCGAACGAAACACCCCACCAGCAGATCGCGCATTTCGGATCAAGACGCGCGGCTTCGCGGAAGGAGCGGATGGCTTCGGCATGATTGAAGCCAAACAGCAGGTTGACACCCTGATCGAAGTATTTCTGCGTCTCGGCATTCTTGGTGCTGATCTTGTGGGTGTGGCTGCCGAGGTTGGCGAAGACCGGGGCGCCGGGTTTTTCGCTTTCGCCCATGTAGACGGCGGGGCCGGGCGGGGTCATCGGCATAGACATGCCCGCCATGTCCGTGTCTGCGGCATAGGCCTTCGTCAAAAGCAGCATGAACGCGGCACTTGTGGCAAAGGCCTTCATGTTTTTTCTCCCCAGCCTGAAGACGAGGGGAAACTATATGCCTTCGCCGCGCATCGGGCACTAGGCCGCAGGTGCGTTGGGCGACGGAAAATTCTATCACATTGCCCATGACGAACCCCGCAGCGCAGCACAAAGCCGTCGGTATCTGGTTGTTGTGCGTGGCCTTTCTGATTGCCCTTATGGTTGTCGTCGGCGGGCTCACGCGGCTGACGGGTTCGGGGCTTTCCATCACTCAATGGAAACCGGTGACTGGTGTCGTGCCGCCAATGTCGGAGCAGTCGTGGCAGGACGAGTTTTCGCTCTATCAGCGCATTCCCCAATACAGGCTCGAAAATCGCGGCATGTCGCTTGGCGAGTTCAAGGCGATCTATTGGTGGGAATGGACGCACCGCTTTCTCGGACGCTTCATCGGGTTTGCGTTCCTGTTGCCGTTTCTGTGGTTTGCGTGGCGCGGTGCGATCGGACGGAAAGATATTCCGCGCATGGTTCTCCTGTTCGTCCTCGGCGGGCTGCAAGGCGCCGTCGGCTGGTGGATGGTGGCGAGCGGGCTGGAGGCGCGCGTGTCGGTCTCGCAATACAGGCTTGCGGCGCATCTGGGTGTTGCGATCATCTTGTTGGGCGCGATGATCTGGGTGGCGCTGGAATACCTTCGTGGGACAAGCGCGCGCAAGCAGCCTGCTGGGATGGCGTTTGCGTTGGTTGGTCTTGTCTATGTGCAGATGCTGTTGGGCGCGCTGGTCGCCGGATTGCACGCCGGGCTGATCTACAATACATGGCCCTCGATGGACGGGCGCGTGTTTCCCGAAGGCGCGTTCTTCTCGCAGCCTTGGTGGATCAACTTCTTTGAGAATGCCGGGCTGGCGCAGTTCGATCATCGGATCGGCGCCTATCTTGTCGCGTTGCTGGTTGCAGCGATCTGGATTGTCGGACATGGCGCTTCGGGTTGGAAGCGGAACGTCCAGCATCTGCTATTCGCGCTCACAGCGTTTCAGATCACGCTCGGTATCCTCACACTTTTGCATCAGGCGCCGATTACGCTTTCGGCTTTGCACCAGATCACGGCGGCGGCGCTGTTCTGCGCCGCCGTGTGGTATGCGTTCGAGACGCGCTTCAGCCTGCGTTCAACGCCTGGTCCAAGTCGGCGATAATATCTTCGACGCTTTCGAGACCGATGGAGAGGCGCACCGTGTCGTCGCCCGCGCCCGCGGCTTTGCGCTCTTCCGGCGCGAGTTGGCGATGTGTGGTCGATGCCGGGTGGATGACGAGGCTGCGCACGTCGCCGACATTGGCGAGGTGGCTGAACAGTTGCACGCTGTTCACCAGCTTCACGCCCGCGTCGTAGCCGCCGTTCAATCCGAACGTGAACACCGCGCCCGCGCCTTTGGGACAATAGGTGCGGTGCAGGCCATAGCTCGGATTGCTTTCGAGACCGGCGTAGTTCACCCACGACACCTTCGGATGCCTCTCCAGCCACTGCGCGACTTTCAATGCGTTGTCGCAATGCCGTTGCATCCGCAGGTGCAATGTTTCGATGCCTTGCAGGATAAGAAACGCATTCATCGGCGCGAGCGCCGGACCGAAGTCGCGCAACGCGAGAACGCGGCAGCCGATGGCGAAGGCCATGTCGCCGAACGTCTCCCACATCTTCATGCCGTGATAGGAAGGATTGGGCTCGGAGAGCGTCGGGAATTTTCCGTCCTTGCCCCAATCGAACTTTCCGCCGTCCACGATCAGTCCGCCGATGGAATTGCCGTGGCCGCCCAGGAATTTGGTGGCGGAATGCAGAACGATGTCCGCACCCCATTCGATGGGGCGGATCAGGTAAGGTGTGCCGAACGTGTTGTCGACGATCAACGGAATGCCGGCCTCGTGCGCAATGGCCGCGATGGCTTCGATGTCCACGACCAGTCCGCCCGGATTGGCGATGCTTTCGATGAAGACGCATTTCGTCTTCGGCGTGATCGCCTTCCGGAACGATTGCGGATCAGACGCATCGGCCCATTTGACATGCCAGTCGAACTTTTTGATGCCGTGCCCCAACTGGTTGACCGAGCCGCCGTAAAGCTGGCGGGCAGCAACCAGTTCGTCACCCGGTCCCATCAGCATATAGAAAGCAATGAACTGCGCGGCGTGCCCCGAAGAGACCGACAGTGCGGCACGGCCGCCTTCCAGCGCGGCGATGCGTTCTTCCAGCACCGCGTTGGTTGGGTTCATGATGCGCGAATAGATGTTGCCGAAGACCTGCAGGTTGAAGAGGGCCGCGGCGTGATCGGCGTCTTCGAAGACGAACGAGGTCGTCTGATAGATCGGCGTGGCGCGCGCGCCGGTTGCGGGGTCGGGTTGGGCGCCCGCATGTATGGCCAAAGTGTCGAAGCCGTATTCGCTCATCTTGTTCTCCTTAGCGGCCCTTCAAGTCCTGAAACGAAACCATGACATGTTCGCGATAGGCCGGTCGATCTTTCAATCGCGCATACCAGGCTTCCACATTCGGCAGTTTCGGGCGTTCGAGCGGTATCTGCATCTCGTAATAACGGAAAAGCTGCGCGCCCGCCGGAATGTCGCCCATCGTGAAATTGTCGCCCGTGATGAATGTCTTCCCCACGAGATGCGCATCGACAAGCTGGAGCAGGGCGTTCGTGCGCATCCAGGCGTTGCGGACCATGTTCATGTTGCGCTGGCTTTCGGGCGTGCGCCAGAAACCGGCGAATGCGCCCATGAAGGCGTTCTGCAGATCGGCAAGTGTCCAGTCGATCCACATATCGGCTTTGGCGCGCTCGGCCGGGTCTTCGGCCCATAGTGTTCCCTTGCCGTATTTGGCGGAAACGTAACGCACGATGGAATGGGATTCCCAAACCACCACGCCATCGTCGTCGATCACCGGAATGCGCGTGTTGGGGTTCATGGCGCGAAATTCTGGCGTTTGCAGTCCGCCGAACGGTCCGCCCGCGTTGATGCGCTGATGCGCGACGCCGCTTTCGCCGACCGCCCACATCGCCTTCTGTACGTTGATGGAGTTCGCGCGGCCCCAGATCTTTAACATCACATGCCTCGCTTCAATGAGCCGCCCTTGCCGAACAGCAGCGGCTTGCGGTTGTCGATGACGCGCCGGTTCACGCCCATCCATCCGATCTCGCCGGACAGGCGGCCATATTCGATCTTCGGGCAGCGATCCATGATGACGGTGAGACCGGCTTCGCGCGCTTTCGCGGCGGCTTCTTCGTTGATGATGCCCAATTGCATCCAGATGACCTTGATGCCGAGGCGATCTTTCTCGGCCAGCGCTTCGTCGACGATGCCAAGCGCGGCGCTCGCATCGCGAAAGATGTCCACCATGTCGACAGGTGCGGGCACATCCTTGAGCGAGCCGTAGACCGAGCGCCCAAGGATCTGCTTTCCCGCCATGCCGGGATTGATCGGGTGAATGAGGAAGCCTTTGTCGAGCAGGTATTTCATCGCGAAATAACTCGGCCGCATCTCATTGCCGCTCGCTCCAACCATCGCGATGGTTTTGGTGGAACGCAGGATCGATTTGATGAGGTCTTCGGGATAGCTGGGCATTACTCAGGCCACTTCGGCTCGCGCTTTTCCACGAAGGCGCAAATGCCTTCTTCCGCTTCGGCTTCCAGCATGTTCTCGGTCATGACGCGGGAGGCGTAGTCGTAGGCATCGCTCAGGCCCATTTCGAGTTGGCGGTAGAAGGCTTCCTTGCCGATTTTCACGGTGAGGGCGGGCTTCGACGCGATGAGGGCGGCGAGTGCGGAGGTTTCGGCGTCCAGCGCATCGGCGTGGACCACCTTGTTGATCAGGCCGATTCGAACCGCTTCCTCCGGCGTCACCAGCTTGCCGGTCAGCAGCATCTCCATGGTCTGCTTGCGGGGCACGTTGCGGGACAGCGCAACCATCGGGGTGGAGCAGAACAGGCCGATGTTCACGCCTGGCGTGGCGAAGCGGGCCTCGGTGGAGGCCACGGCCAAGTCGCAGCTTGCCACCAACTGGCAACCGGCCGCGGTGGCGATGCCCTGAACCTGCGCGATGATCGGCTTGGGATGGCGCACCACGGTCTGCATCAGCTTCGAACATTGGGTGAAGAGTTCGGTGTAAGCCTTTTTACCCTTGTCGGAATCCTGGCGATGGGCGGTCATCTCCTTGAGGTCGTGGCCGGAGGAGAAGGCGGGGCCCTCCGCGGCGATGATAATGGCCCGCAGCCCTTTGTCGGCGGCGGCTTCGTCAAGTGCGGTTTGCAGTGCCGCCATCAGCCCGGCGCTCAGCGCATTGCGCGCCTTGGCCCGATTCAGGGTCAGGCGCAGGACCGTTCCTTCACGGCGGGAAAGGACTAGCGGTTCGCTGGCGGGGGCATTCATGTTCAAGCCTTTGGTTCTCTTTGAAAAACACTCTGAGTTTGTTTTCGACTTTTTTGAATAGAGGGTAGGGTGGGGGTATCCCCCATTCCGAACCGCCAATCAAATCGGGACCGCGTATCTTACACCGGTTCTGGAGGTGTTCGATAACTCTTACGGTATTATGATACCGCATCGAGAAAGTGTCACAAAATCAGGTTCTTTCGGGCATCTTCTGTTGACAGACCGCACAAGCCCCCGTATTAGCCCGCGCTCTTTTCCGAATGGATGCACAGACATGAAAACCTACTCGGCCAAAGCGTCCGAGATCGACAAGAAGTGGGTGCTGATCGACGCCGAAGGGCTTGTCGTCGGCCGCCTTGCTACGGTCATCGCGATGCGCCTGCGCGGCAAGCACAAGGCGACGTTCACGCCTCATATGGATTGCGGTGACAACGTCATCGTCATCAACGCGGCCAAGGTGCTGCTCACGGGCCAGAAGCTGAAGAAGAAGGTGTACTATCACCACACCGGCTATATCGGCGGCATCAAGGAACGCACGGCGGGCGCGATCATGGCGGGCAAGTTCCCCGAGCGCATCGTCGAGAAGGCCGTGGAGCGCATGCTTCCGCGCGGACCGCTCGGCCGCACGCAGATGGGCAATCTGCGCGTCTATGCAGGCTCCGAACATCCGCACGATGCCCAGCAGCCCTCCAAACTCGATGTGGCTGCGCTCAATCCCAAGAACTCCAACTACCGCAAGGTGGGCTAATCTCATGGCCGATACGTTCAGCGAACTGAAATCCACGCTCATCAAGGCGAAATCCGCCGAGGAGCAGAACGCGCAAGCGAGCCAGCCCAACCGCGACGCCAAGGGCCGCGCCTATGCCACCGGCCGCCGCAAGGATGCCGTCGCGCGCGTCTGGATTCGTCCGGGCCGCGGCACGATCACGGTCAACGGCAAGGAAGAGAAGATCTATTTCGCCCGCCCCGTGCTGCGCATGATCCTTCGTCAGCCGCTGATCGCGGCCAACCGCGACGGTCAGTTCGACATCACGGTGACGGTTCGAGGCGGCGGCCTTTCCGGACAGGCAGGCGCGGTGCGCCACGGCATCAGCCGCGCGCTGGTCGCCTATGAGCCCGCGCTTCGTGCGGCGCTCAAGCCGGGCGGTTTCCTCACCCGCGACCCGCGCGCCGTCGAGCGCAAGAAGTACGGCCGTCCCAAGGCACGCCGCAGCTTCCAGTTCTCGAAGCGCTAATCGCCCTTATTTCGCGTCTTTCTCAGACCGCCGGTTTTGGAGCCCCTGGCTCGAAGACCGGCGGAACGGGACCGTATTGGTTGGCCTCAGGCTGGCCGGGTTGCGCGCACAGATAGATCAAGGCTGCTGCTGCCGCGAGCGAGGCAAGCGCGATGATCGGCATGAACACGAACAGGAAGCCGAGCATTCCGAGCGCGCCGCCGAGCAGGGATACGATACCCAAAAGGATCATCAGCACGAACGGAACAAACGCGATCAGCACCCAGGAGCCGGGTTTTCCCGTGTCCTGCAGCCGGCGCACGGTGAGCCCGAGCATAGGAAGCAGCAGCGCAAGGCTGTAGAGGTCGGAGAGAATCCTAAGCCGGATGATGCTTGCGACGATGGCAACGCCGATCGCGATCACGACGTTCACCAGCACGAAATACCAGAACTGTGGACGGCCGACGCGGCCGGTGAAATCGACATAGTGATTGGTGATGGTGTCGACGTAGTTCTGCCACAGACGATTGACGTCGAGATTGTCCATGCGTTGCCCCGCAGGCGTTTGACCTGCGCCCTTCCGTTACGCGGGAGAAGTGCCGGACACGCGGACGCGCCGCCACGGCGACCGTCCCGCGAACCCCTGACGAGGGGAATCGCCGATGGAAATGAGCTAAGAATGTGGCAAAGGACGAGTCAAGCAACGCGAAAGCTTGATGGTTTGCGGAGTGTGATGTGACGGCAAGAATCTTTATCGACGGAGCGGCCGGGACGACCGGATTGGAAATCCACGAGCGGCTGGGCGGGCGCAGCGATCTGAAGGCGGTCACGCTGGACGATGCCTCTCGCAAGGACGCGGGCGTGCGCAAGGCGGCGCTGAACGAGGCCGATGTCGTTATTTTATGTCTGCCGGACGATGCGGCACGCGAAGCCGTTTCGATGATCGAAAATCCGAATGTGCGCGTGATCGATGCGTCTACCGCGCATCGCGTGGCCGACGGCTGGACTTACGGCTTTGCGGAAATGGACGCGGGACAGCGCGCGAAGATCGCGGCGGCGAAGCGCGTGTCCAATCCGGGTTGCTACCCCACGGGATTCATCGCGCTGGTGCGACCGCTGGTGGAGGCGGGCATCGTGCCTGCCGATTTTCCGCTGACGGTGAATGCGGTCTCCGGCTATTCCGGTGGCGGCAAGGCGATGATCGAGGAATTCGAGAAGGCGGATTCGCCGAACTTCGTTGAAACGGCGGTGCGGACTTATGCGCTGACGCTGGAGCACAAGCATGTGCCGGAGATGCAGGTGCATAGCCGCCTTGCGCATCCGCCGGTGTTTGCGCCAAGCGTGGGGCGCTACTATCGCGGGATGCTTGTGGAAGTGCCGCTGCAATTGTGGGCGCTGCCGTCGAAACCGATGGTCGCCGATCTGCAGGACACGCTCGACAAGGCCTATGACCAGGCCGCTCTGGTGAAGGTGGCAAGCCCGGCGGAAAGCGCGGCGCTGAAAACCGTGGACGCGGAACTGGTGAAGGATCGCAACGACATGAAGCTGTTCGTTTTCGGCAACGGCAAGGCGCAACAGGCGCGTCTCGTGGCCGTGCTCGACAATCTCGGCAAAGGCGCGGGCGGGGCGGCAGTGCAGAACCTCAATATCATGCTGGGCCTGCCGGAAACCGAAGGGCTCTGATGTATCGGCCGCGCGCTTTTGTGGAAGATGACGTCGCGGTGTTACGCGATTTCATCCGCAAGCGCGCGTTCGCGACCGTCGCGGTGGCGATCGAGGGGCGGATACATTTTGCCTACACGCCGGTTGTTCTCGATGGCGACGGTTTTGGCCGCGTGCGGTTTCATCTGGCGAAAGCCAATCCCGTCTGCACGGCTGCGGATGGCGCGACGTTGAATTTCTCGTTTCTTGGCGACGATGCATACGTCTCGCCGGATTGGTACGACACTCCGGGCAGGGTGCCGACGTGGAACTACACGGCGGTGGAGGCAAGCGGCACGGCGCGGAAACTTGCGCGCGACGAGCTGCGGCAGTTGCTGGTCGATACTTCGGCGGATCAGGAAATGCGGCTGCTGCCGAAGGAGCCGTGGCGGATCGAGAAGATCGATCCCGCAAAGCTGGCAGGACTGCTGGAGGCAATCGACGGATTTGAAGTCGTGCTCGACAGCCTCGAGGGCAAGTTCAAGCTTTCGCAGAACGTCGGTGAGGCAGATAAAAATGGGGCGATTGCCGGTCTCGAGGGTCGTACCGATGCGAGAAGCTTGGCAATCGCCCGCGCCATGAAGTTGACACGTTAATATTCGTAGTTCTCCACGATTTCGCCCATTCGTCCTCTGCACAAGATGCGCGAAGCCATGACGGAAGAAATGAAAGGCCGCAGAGATCAGTATTAAAGCGATCTTATTGCGCCTTGATCTTCACATAAGATCCCGGCGCGTTGCCGAGCGGTTTGAGTTTTCCGTCGCCGGGTTTGCGGGCGGGGATTTTTTTGCCGGATAGTTTTGAGAGCCACGCATCCCAGTCCGGCCACCATGAGCCGGGATGTTCCTCGGCGCCTTGCTGCCATTCGTCGACGGTTTCGGGGAGTTCGTCGTTGGTCCAGTATTGGTACTTCTTCGCAGAGGGCGCGTTGATCACGCCGGCGATGTGGCCCGAACCTGCGAGGATGAAGCGAACGGGGCCGCCGTAAAGCTTGGTCGCTTTGTAGACGCTGCGGAACGGCGCGATATGATCTTCGCGCGCGGACTGCAGGTAGATGGGGACTTTGACCTTCTTCAGGTCGAGCTTGCGGCCGCCGATTTCCAGCTTGCCGCGCGACAGCGCGTTGTTCTTGTAGAATTCGCGCAGATAGAACAAATGCGTCTTCTCTGGCATCCGCGTGGTGTCCGAATTCCAGTAGAGCAGGTCGAAGGGCATCGGCTCCTTGCCGAGCAGGTAGTTGTTCACCACGAACGACCAGATCAGATCGTTGGCGCGCAGCATATTGAAGGTGGTGGCCATCTTGCCGCCGGAGAGCACGCCGCCGGCGTTTTCCATCTGCTGCTGCAATGCTTCGAGTTGCGCATCGTCGACGAAGACCGAAAGGTCGCCTGCTTCGGTGAAATCGGCTTGCGCCGCCCAGAACGTCGCCGAGTTGATGCGATTGTCGTTGCCCGCCGCCATGTAGGCCAGCGTGGAGGCCAGCAGCGTTCCGCCGATGCAATAACCCACGACATTCGGATCGCGCACGCCGGTTGCCTGTTCCACCGCGTCGAGGCAGGCAAAGATGCCGTCGCGCATATAGTCCTCGAACGTCTTCTGCGCGAGGCGGCGGTCGGGATTCACCCATGACGCCACGAACACGGTGTAGCCGTGCTCGGTCAGCCATTTGATGAAGGAATTCTCCTTGCGCAAATCGAGGATGTAGAACTTGTTGATCCATGGCGGGAAGATCAGCAGCGGGCGCTCGTAGACTTCGGCCGTCGACGGATCGTATTGAAGAAGCTCCACCAGTTCGTTGCGGAAGATCACCTTGCCGGGCGACAGCGCGATGTTCTCGCCCACGCGGAACGCATCCGCCGTCTGGCGGATCGCAAGCTGGCCCTGACCGCGATCCAAATCTTCCAACAGATGATCGAGACCTTTGACGAGGTTCTCGCCATTGGTCTGCATCGTCAGGCGCAGCACTTCGGGATTGGTGAGAATGAAATTCGTCGGCGCCATCGCATCGGCGAATTGCTTTGTGTAGAAGCGGATGCGCTTGGCCTGCGCCGGTTCGACACCTTCGATGTTGCCCACTGTCGATTGCAGCCAGTTCGCGGTCAGCAGATACGATTGCTTGATGAAGTCGAAGACCTGATTTTCCTGCCAGTCCTTGTCGCGGAAACGCTTGTCGCCGGCAGTGGGCGTAACCACCGGATCGACCGTTTCGCCCATCAGCTTACGCGCGGTGCGTTCCCACAAGGTGAGATAGTCGTTCCACAACGCATAAGTGGCTTCGAACATCGGTTGGGGATTGTTCGCCATCGCGGCAAGCAGGTCGGAGAACGCGCCACCGATGTTCAGCGGATCGAGCGGCTCTTTGCCGATCTTCTCGGCCTGGCGCTTCATGTAATCGGCGAGCAGCTTTTGCGATTGCTGGCCGACGCGCACCATGTTGCTCGCGAACTCGGCAGGATCGGCGATGGCGTAGCCGGATGCGGGAACGGCTTTAGCCTCCGGCCCCTTCGATTCGGGTGCCGCGCCCTCCTTGGGCTGGCGCGGCCTAGATCGCGAAGATTGGGCCCGCGCGGGCTTGGGGTCTTCCATAGCTTTTCCGTCCTGAACTGTTGATACCTTGCGCTTTCCGCGTTCCGCAAGCACACATCCTGCCGGGAATTAATCTAAGATTCCCCGCTGCCGCTGGCCGCGTGGAAGTCTGCGGGCTATAAGCCGATCAAAGACTTGGGGGGCGTGGGAGAGTTCCGATGTCGACAGAATTCACCAGGACGTCTTTGCGCCTTGCCGCCGCCGCGGTTCTCGCGGGCGGTCTTGCCGCCTGTTCCACGATGCAGAGCATCGATCCGACCGGCCTGCTGGGCGACGACGGCAGCTCCGCCTCAAGCGACACTGGCGGTCTATCCGATGCGGGCGCGGGCGCAGCGGACGACACTGCACAGCCGGATGTAGCCTCTATCCCGGATCGCCCGGAAGCGCCGTCGAGCGCCGATGAGAATGCCGAGGTCGCCAATTCGCTTCAGGCCGATGCAGCCAATGTCCAATACAGTGCCGAAAGCCTGCGCGGCGGCACTGAAGCGTCTGCACCCCCGCCGCCAGCTTCGGCTGGTGCGCCTGCGCCTGGGGCGACTGACACGACAACCCCCGCAAATACGCAGGTCGCCGAGGCCACACCGGCTCAGCCGCCAGCTGCGCCTCCGCCGCCGGATACTTCGGCAGATGTAGCGACAGCAGATGTACCTGCCGACAACATAACACCGGGCACGACGAATACCGCCGGGCCGTTGACCGAAGCGCCCGCCCAACCGGCTGCGGCTCCGCCGCCGTCTGAACCGGCGCCGGGCGATGTGGCGAGTGTGCCTGACGAGACCGTAGCGGCACCGGTGTCCGACGATACGGCAACGCAGACAGCTTCCGCCGACACCGCTCCCACCACCGAAGCGCCTTCGCAGCCTGCAGCGGCACCTGCGCCGGAGACGTCTGCGCCGGCCGATACGGCTGCCGCTCCAGAAGCTGCCCCCGAACCTTCAGCGGATACTGCGGTCGCCAGCGCGCCCGCCCAGCCGGCGCCAGCCGCCACGCCGGATGCAGCGCCCGCACCCGCGCCAACGCAGGTTGCCTCGGCCGCTCCCGTTCCCGGCGCGCAAGCGCCGGTCACGCGCCGCGCGGCGCCCGGTTTCGCGCCGTCCAACGCGCCGCCACTGGACCCCAGCGTTTCGCAGTTCGTCGCGGCACCCGTTGTCGCGCGCTACAAGCAGACGGCGATGCTGAAGCCGTCGGTCTACCCGGACTACACCAGCACGCCCGGCTATTTCGGACCTGCGACAGCAATTGTGGTGTTCCCGGGCGACACGACGATCCTCGATGACAAGGGCCTGCAACAGGTCCGCGCTGCCGCCGAGCTTTTCAAATCGCATGGCGGCCAAGGTTATGTGCGCATCGTTGGTTATGCCTCGGCGACCTCCGGCAACCTGTCGGACGCCCGGCTGATGCACATCAACTTCGACCACTCCCAGGCCCGAGCTACCGCCATCGCGCGCGCGCTCATGAAAGAGGGCGTGCCCGCGAAGAAGGTGCTGGTGGATGCCGCCCCCCAGACCGCCTCAGTCGCCAAGGCGGAGATATTCGTCCAGGGCTAGGTCTGCCTTAACATTGACGGAAAATGGGAATTGCCTTGAGGTGCGCCCTCGGGTGATTCGGGCCCCGCGAAGGTTTCAGGTGTTATGCAAAGCGAATTCCACCGCATCCGGCGGTTGCCGCCCTATGTGTTCGAAGAGGTCAACCGGCTGAAGGCCGAATCCCGCGCCCGCGGGGAGGACATCATCGACTTCGGCATGGGCAATCCCGACATGCCGACCCCCAAGCACATCGTCGACAAACTGGTCGAGACGGCGCGCGATCCGCGCTCCAACCGCTATTCGGCCTCGCGCGGCATCAAGGGCCTGAGAAAGGCGATGGCCGCCTATTACCAGCGGCGCTTTGGCGTAACCGTCGATCCCGACAGCGAAGTGATCGCCACCCTGGGTTCCAAGGAAGGGTTCGCGAACCTCGCACAAGCCATCACCGCGCCGGGTGACGTGGTGCTGGTGCCGAACCCGGCTTACCCCATTCATGCGTTCGGATTCATTCTCGCGGGCGCCGCGATCCGTCATGTGCCCGCCACCTCGCCGGAGGATTATCTCGCGAGCCTCGGCCGCGCGGTGCGCCATTCGGTGCCGTCGCCGACCGCGCTGGTGGTGAACTATCCGTCGAACCCAACGGCCCAAGTTGTCGGTTTGGATTTCTACAAGGACGTCATCGCCTTCGCGAAGAAGCACGAGATCTGGGTGTTGTCGGATCTGGCTTACGCGGACATCTATTTCGACGATGCCAATCCGCCGCCCTCCATTTTGCAAGTCGAAGGCGCGCGCGACATCGCGGTGGAATTCCATTCGCTGAGCAAGACCTATGCGATGCCCGGCTGGCGCATGGGATTCGCGGCGGGCAACAAGAAGCTGATCGGCGCGCTCGCGCGCATCAAGAGCTATCTCGATTATGGCGCTTACACGCCCATTCAGGTCGCCGCTGCCGCCGCGCTGAACGGGCCGCAGGAATGCGCCGACGAAATCCGTGCGATCTACAAATCGCGGCGTGATGTGCTGGTGGACACAATGGCGCGTGCCGGTTGGGATATCCCATCGCCCCCCGCTTCGATGTTCGCCTGGGCACCTATACCCGAGAAATTTCGCTCGCAGGGTTCGCTCGAATTCTCAAAGCAGTTGCTTGCGCATGCGAAGGTCGCGGTCTCGCCGGGCCTCGGCTTCGGCGAATATGGCGAAGGCTATGTGCGCATTGCGCTGGTCGAAAACGAACATCGCATTCGCCAGGCGGCGCGCAATGTGAAGAAGTTTCTCTCCCTGCGCACCAACGAGCCGGTGCTGGAAGACGCGAAATGAAGCCACTCAAACTTGCCATCGCCGGGCTCGGCACGGTGGGCGCGGGTGTCGTGCATTCGCTGGCGGAACGCCGCGCGGAAATAGGCGAGCGCGCGGGCTGCAAGTTCGAGATCGTTATGGTCTCGGCGCGCGACCAGAAGAAAAAGCGCGGCTGCAATCTTGAGGGCATTCCATGGACCGCCGACGCGGTCTCTCTGGCGTCGTGCGACGCGGACGTGATCGTGGAATTGATCGGCGGCGAGGAAGGCTCGGCCTATGCGCTCTGCAAGGGCGCGCTCGCCGCGAAGAAACACGTGGTGACCGCGAACAAGGCGCTGCTGGCCACGCATGGCGCGGAGCTGGCGGCGCTTGCGGAAGCAAACGGAGTCGCGTTGCGCTTCGAGGCGGCGGCGGCGGGCGGCATTCCGATCGTCAAAGCCTTGCGCGAAAGTTTCATTGCCCATGGCGTTCATGCGGTGCGCGGCATCCTGAACGGCACCTGCAATTACATTCTCACGCAGATGGAAGCGACCGGGAAGGATTTCGCGGAAGTCCTCGCCGAAGCGCAGCGTCTGGGTTTCGCGGAAGCCGATCCCGAACTCGATGTCGGTGGCGGCGATACCGCACACAAGCTCGCGGTTCTTTCGAGCTTGGCGTTCGGCGTGAAGCCCGATCTTAAGCATATGAGCGTGCAGGGCATCCGGCACATCACCTACGAAGACATCAATTTCGCACGCGAGTTCGGCTATCGCATCAAGCTGTTGGGCATCGCGCGGCAGACGCCGATGGGCCTCGATCAGCGCGTGCAGCCCGCGATGGTGAAATTGGGAACACCCCTTGCCGATGTGGAAGGCGCGTTCAACGCCGTGGTCGCCGATTGCGGTGCGGCCGGTCCGTTCTTCTTCGAAGGACGCGGCGCAGGGCGCGATCCGACGGCATCGGCGGTGATCGCCGATCTGGTGGATATTGCGCGCGGTTCTTCCGGGTCCGCGTTCGGCATTCCCGCGGCCTCACTCAAGGACGTGAAGCCGCCGCATCCCGAATCGCGGCGCTCGGCGTTCTATCTGCGGTTCCAGGTTCTGGACGAGCCGGGTGTGCTGGCCGAAATCGCGCGCAAGCTCGCGGATTCCCATGTCTCCATCGAAAGCATGATCCAGCGCGGCCGCGCGCCGGGCGAGCCTGTTTCGATTGTGATGATCACCCATGACGCGCCGGAACCCAACGTGGCGCGCGCCTTGAAGACGATTGCCGCCTCCGACAAGGTTCTTGGCGATCCCAACATGATTCCCATGGAAGCTGGATAAGATGAGCAAATTACTGGATCGCGCATTCGCGCTGGAAGCCGTTCGCGTGACCGAAGCAGCGGCCATCGCCGCCTCGCGCCAGATCGGGCGTGGTGACGAACACGCCGCCGATCACGCGGCCGTGGAGGCGATGCGTAAAGCCTTCAACTACCTTCCCATCGACGGCACCGTCGTCATCGGCGAAGGCGAACGCGACGAAGCGCCGATGCTCTATATCGGCGAGAAGGTGGGGCAGGGCGGTGCGGCAATCGACATCGCGCTCGATCCGCTGGAAGGCACGACGTTGACCGCCAAGGCTTTGCCGAACGCGCTCGCCGTGATGGCGATGGCGGAGCCGGGCACGCTGCTGAACGCACCCGACACCTATATGGACAAGATCGCCATCGGCGGCGGTTATCCCGAAGGCACGATCGACCTCGATGCCGATCCGGCAGAAAACATCCGCTCGCTTGCCAAGGCCAAGGGCGTGAAGCCGGGTGAGATCACCGCGCTGATCCTCGATCGCCCGCGCCATTCCAAGATCATCGAAAGCGTGCGCTCGACCGGCGCCGCCGTGCGCCTCATCACCGATGGCGACGTGGCGGGCGTGATCGCGACCAGCGATCCTGCCACCGGTATCGACATCTACATCGGGCAGGGCGGCGCGCCGGAAGGCGTGCTGGCTGCGGCGGCGCTGCGTTGCGTCGGCGGACAAATCCAGACGCGCCTTGTGTTCAAGAAAGACGACGAGCGCGCGCGCGCGGCGAAACTCGGCATCACCGATTTCAACCGCAAATATTCGCTGATGGATTTGGCATCGGGCGACGTTGTGTTCGCGGCGACGGGCGTGACGGACGGCTCGATGCTTTCGGGCGTGCATATCGACCGCGAGCATGTGACGACCGAAAGCGTGGTGATGCGCTCGGCCACCGGCACCGTGCGCTGGATCAAGGCGCGGCACAGCCGCAGCCGGCATGGCGTCTGACTTAGGCTTCAAGATCACTCCAGCGGCCTTCGGTGTCACACGATCCTTCTCCGGCCGCAGATGGCATCTGCGCCAAGCCGATGAAGCGGTAGTGCGCACGCTTGCGAACGAGTACGGCATTTCAACATCGCTTGCCCGCGTGCTGGCCGCGCGCGAAGTGGCGGCGGGCGACATTCCCGATCTGCTGAATCCCACATTGAAGCGGCTGCTGCCGGAGCCTTTCCTGCTGGCCGACATGGAACGCGCCGTTGCGCGCGTGCAGACCGCTATCGAAGCGAATGAGAAGATCGCCGTGTTCGGCGATTACGACGTGGATGGTTCGTGCTCGTCGGCGCTGGTGCACGATTACCTGGGCGCGCTGGGCAAACCACCGCGCGTCTACATTCCCGATCGCATGACGGAAGGCTATGGCCCCTCTCCGCGCGCGATGAAAACGCTGCGGGAGGAAGGCGCGAGCCTGGTCATCACCGTCGATTGTGGGGCGACGGCGAAAGCCGCATTTGAAACGGCGCGCGATGTGGGCCTTGATGTCGTGGTGCTCGATCACCACGCGACGGAAGCGTTGCCGCCTGCGCTTGCCCATGTGAATCCCAACCGTGCGGGCGATACCTCCGGCCTCAACCATCTCTGTGCTGCGGGCGTGACGTTCCTGTTCCTTGTGGCGCTCAACCGTTCGCTGCGCGCGAGCGGGTGGTTCGAGAAGAACGGTGTCGTGCCGCCCGATCTGATGGATGCGCTCGATCTGGTCGGCCTTGCCACGGTTTGCGATGTGGTGCCGCTCACGGGCGTCAACCGCGCCTTTGCGCGCGGCGGGCTTTCGCGGTTAGGCGATTTGAACCGAAAGGGCTTCGCGGCGCTGGCGCGCGTGGCGGAAGCAAAACCGCCGTTCACGGCCCATCATCTGGGTTTCGTGTTCGGGCCGCGCATCAATGCGGGCGGGCGCGTGGGCAAATGCAGCCTTGGCGTCGAACTCCTCACCAGCATCGACGACGGACAGAGCGACGACGTGGCATTGCTGCTCGACACGCACAATCGCGAACGGCAGGCAATTGAGGCGATGATCCTGGAAGATGCGATTGCGATGGCGGGCACGCAAGCCAATGCGCCGTTCCTGCTGGCCGCGAAAGACGGCTGGCATCCCGGCGTCGTCGGCATCGTGGCGGGGCGGTTGAAGGAGCGTTTCGCGAAGCCCGCGTTCGTCGCCGGCTTCGAAGGCGGATTGGGGCGGGGTTCGGCGCGATCCGTGCCCGGCGTCGACATTGGGGCGATCATTCGCGGCGCGAAAGACGCAGGCGTTATCGAATCCGGCGGCGGACATGCGATGGCAGCGGGCTTCGGCCTCACGCGCGACCAGCTGGAAGGTTTCTCGCAATATCTCGCCGCGCGTTTCGCCGATCTTTCGAGCGTGGTGACCGATGCGTTCGATCTCGATCTGGATGTGCTGCTGTCGGCATCGGCGGCGACGCCGCAATTCGTCTCCGAGATGGAACGGCTAGGGCCGTTCGGCGCAGGCAATGTTGAACCGTTGGTAGTGCTGCCCGACGCGCGCGTGGTGTTCGCCGACGTGGTGGGCAAGGACCACGTCCGGTTTCGGCTGGCGGGTGGCGACGGCGCATGGCTGGACGGCATCTCCTTCCGCAGCGCCGAGACTTCTTTAGGCCAGGGCCTTCTGGGCGCGCGGGGCCAGGTGATTCACGCCGCCGGACGGCTCCGGGCCGACGAGTGGAACGGCCGGATTCGCGTGCAATTACAGTTGGAAGACGCCGCTTTGGCGGGTGTCTAAGCGCCCTGCTTGCCAAGCCGGTTTTGGGCCGCTATAGCCCCCGCCTCCAAACCAATACGCGCCCTTCGTCTATCGGTTAGGACACCAGATTTTCATTCTGGGAAGAGGGGTTCGACTCCCCTAGGGCGCGCCATCTCCAAACACTTGCATTACCCTTTATCGTCATGATCGACGGGCCTGTCTGCGATGGCAAAGGTCTGTTGCACGATCCGCACATGATTCCGGAAGGGCTGCCGGACGTCTTCCCAACGGCAACACGCTGATCGACGAACGCACCAACGCGCGCATCTTCCAGGTGACGAAGGACGGCGACGTTTGGGAATGTGTTTCGCCGCATCTGATGCCGGTGCCGGTAACGCCTCCCGCGTTCGGCACTTCCATGTTCCGGTTTGCAATAGGGAACCGAATCGCTTCCGGCAACATGAGGATGAAGTTTCGCTCATCTTCGTGTTCCGGGATCGAAGGAAATGGAACCGCGTTCCTCACCTGACGCAGTAGGGAGAAAAACTATGCGGTCCATTTTCATGACGAGTGCCCTTGTGGGTGCTGCTTTGGCTTTCAGCGCATCTGCTTTCGCGGCGGACGACTGGGATCTGAACCACCGCGAACAATGGCTGCAGGAACGTGTCGATCGCGGACTGCAGGACGGTTCGCTGAGTTCGGATGAAGCCAAGCATGTGCGCCGCGACCTCGAAAACATTCACGAAGAACAGGTGCGCCTGCAGGACGCGAACGACGGCGAACTGATGGAAAGCGACAGCGACCGTCTCGAGCAGAAGCTCGATCACGTCGCGCGCCAAATCCATTGGCTGAAGCAGGAAAACGACGAAATGCCCCCGTGGCCGAGTTAAGGGCTGCGCCCTAAAGGGAAGAGGCCGCGTCTCGCACCGGGATGCGGCCTTTTTTACGCCCCGTCAGTAGGCACTTGCACATGAGAATGAGTTGCGGGATAAGATGCCTTGGTTCCAAGAGGCCGCCCGATGAAACTCGCCCTGACCGCCGTTTTGATTTCCGCCCTGGCATTGGCCCCGGCGGCGCCCGCGGGTGCGGCTGAGTTCAACGTCACGCTGAAGAACCATCGCTTCACGCCGTCGACGATCAAGGTGAAGGCGGGCACAACCAACGTCATCATCCTGAAGAACGAGGATTCCACAGCCGACGAATTCGACAGCGAGTCTCTCAAGACCGAGAAGGTCGTGGCCGGTGGCGGCACGGGCAAGATCCGCCTGCGCCCGCTGGCGCCGGGGCGCTATCCGTTCATGGGCGAATTCCACGCCAAGACGGCGCAGGGCGTCGTGATCGCCGAATAACATGCTGTCCGCACTCATCATCGTTTTCCGCGAAGTCATCGAAGCGGGTCTCATCGTCGGCATCGTGCTGGCCGCAACCAAAGGCGTGCCGCGCCGCGCGCAGTGGGTTGCTTATGGCGTGATCGCGGGCGTGCTGGGCGCGTTCGTCGTCGCGGCCTTCGCGGGCGAGATCGCAAACCTGTTCGAAGGCGCGGGACAAGAACTGTTCAACGCGAGCATCCTGCTGCTCGCCGTGTTGATGCTCACCTGGCACAACGTCTGGATGGCGGGACACGGGCGCGCAATGGCGCGCGACATGAAGAATGTCGGCGCCGCCGTCGCGTCGGGCGAACGTCCGCTGACCGCGCTTTCCGTTGTCGTCGGCGTGGCGGTGTTGCGCGAAGGATCGGAAGTGGTGCTGTTCCTCTACGGCATCGCGAGCCAGGGCGGCACGTCGAACCTTGCGATGCTTACGGGCGGCTTCCTTGGTTTGGCGGCGGGCGCTGCGATTTCCGCGCTGATGTATTTCGGTTTGCTCGCAATACCCGCACATCGCCTGTTCAGCGTCACCTCCGGTCTCATCACGCTGCTGGCAGCGGGCATGGCGGCGCAGGCCGTGCTGTTCGTCCAGCAGGCGGGTCATCTGCAATTCCTGATGAACACCGTCTGGAACACGTCGTGGTTGCTGCCGGAAGGATCGTTGGCGGGCCGGCTGTTGCACACGCTCGTCGGCTACACCGATCAACCCAACGGCTTGCAACTCATCGTATATGCCGGCGTGATAGCGTCGATCACGATACTCTCGCGTTGGGAGCGCGCGCGCCATCCGCGAGGGCCCGCTGTGCCCAAGCCGGCATAGCGCACAATTCAACAAACTTCCTCAACGGCTCGTTTACCAGCCTTACCAAACCATTGTTCACCCATTTTCCCGCACACTGCGCACAACAAAATGGGTGGTGTCGGTGGGTGCGGGGCGAGAAGCGCCTGTAGCGGAAGACGGCGTCGGTGCGGCGCCCGTTGAGCTTTCCGCTGGAGAGCGTGCGGAAATCCTGAATTCGGCGCGGAATGTAGTCGCGCAGGAAGGCGTCGAAAAATTCACGCTGAGCGCGGTCGCGCGCGAAGCATCGGTTGCGCGAAATGCCCTGTACGGGCAATTCCACAACAAGAACGAATTGCTGGTCGCTATCGCGGCTGACGATCTCGCCCACGCTGCCCGTGCAATGGGCGGCGACAAAACGCCCGCGCCCAAGCCGCTGTCTCATGCCGAGCTTGTTTCGGCGCTGGTCGATAAAGTCGACCACCCCGACCGGCCCAATTTGCCAGCAGACACCATCGTTCCCGGACGCGAGCCCCTGACTGTTCTGGTCCGGGACACGTCGTCCGTACGGGAGGAGGCGACCCCCATGCCACCGCCAGAGACCGAAGCGGTCGCCCTCCAACCGGCTGAGCCGGTAGAGCTATTGCCCGCCATCGCCAAGAAGCGGGGCGAGGCACAGCAGCTTTCCGAGATTATCAACCGCCTGACCCTGCCCCATACGGAGCTGGGCGAGGGCTCGGCCCAGGCCCTGACCCGCGTCGATCGCCGGATGACCATGGTCGAGAAGGCCCTGGCCGAGCTGGAAGGCCGATTCGACAAATTCGCCAAAGGCGCGAATGATAGTTTCCAGACCACAGAGACGAGCCTGGAGAGCCTCGTGCAGCGGGCCGAACGCACCGACCAGCGTATCTCCGAGACCGCCACGACTCTGCGCGGCGAAATGCTTGCCGCCTTCACGCGCATCGAAATCCCGCCGACCGAGCCGCCGAGGGTCGCACCGCCTCCGGCCGAAGCCTCGGACGAGATCACGGTCAGCGACATGTCCGCCGAAACCCAGCCCGCCGGCGACCTTCGCTCCCAACTGAAAATCCATACCGCGAACGACGATCATCACGGTCAGGGCCGCCAATTTGCGGGCGCGGACACAGCCCCCGCGCAGAGCACGACGACGCCTGTCCGCAAGCGCCGCAGACAGAAACATCTTTTGAGCAACGCACAGTTGTTCGGCATCGGTGCGATCTCGATTGCCGTCATCCTCGCGACCATGGGCATTGCGTTGAGCGAAGGCTTCATCGATGTGAAGCACGCCCATATCGGCGCGCCGGCGCCCGTTGCGCGGGCCGCGACGTCCGCGCCGCAGCGCATGGCGATCGCGACGCCCCAGGTGGTGGCGCACAAACCTGTCGCCGTCACAGCACCTAAGCCTGCCGCCGTCATTGCGCCGCCGGTAAAGCTGACGCCGATGCAACGGCTCGAAGCACTGGCCAATGGCGGCAACGCGAAAGCAGCGGTGATACTGGGCGTCAAATATCTCGATGGCGACGGCGTTTCGCGCAGCGAACAGGACGCCGCGCGCTGGCTCGACCGCGCGGCGAAATCGGGCGAACCGGTTGCCGAATATCGTTTGGGCACGCTCTACCAGCGCGGTGCAGGCGTTGTGCAGGACGAGACGCAGGCGTTGCGCTGGTACGAAGCCGCCGCCAATCAGGGCAACCGCAAGGCGATGCACAATCTGGGCGTCTTCTATGCCGAAGGCCGCGGCACGACGCAGGATTACGAGAAAGCCGCAAGCTGGTTCTTGCGCGCGGCGAACATGGGCTATGTGGATTCGCAGTTCGATCTCGCGGTGCTTTACGAGCGCGGCGCGGGCGTGCCGCAAAATCTTTCCGATGCGTACAAATGGTATGCGATCGCCGCGCGCAACGGCGACGACGTCTCCAAGGCGCGCATCGACGTGCTGGAAACGCAGCTCGATCCGGGCGAGCTTTCTTCCGCCAAGGCCGCGGCACATGCGTTCCGCGCCACATCGATCAGCCGCGCGGCCAACATGACGCCGCTGCTGGCCGATCTGTCGCCCCGCTGACCCGACTGGAATTCGCTACTGGCGCGTGGAACACTGCCGATTGATCCGGCGGCGTGGGAAACTCGATGGCGCGGCTTCGCATCCTGTGGGGCGTTTGTGTCGCGTGTGTGATGGCGATACCGGCTTGGTCGGCGCCGGGCGACCATTTCGAGGTTTCGTCGGACGCCTTGCCGAAGCCGGGCACCACGCACCCTGACGATATCGACGCCGCTTTTATCCGCACGCCGGTTGCCAGTTTTCCGCAAGTGCCCAAAGGATTCACGATCGCGCCGTTCGCATCGCGCCTGCCGCATCCGCGTTCGCTCGCGGTCGCGCCGGATGGCGACGTGTTTGTGGTGCAGGAAGGGCCGGGCACAGTGTTGCGCTTGCGCGACACAGACGGCGACGGCAGGGCCGACCAGATCAAGAATTTCGCGGCGGGCTTTCAAAATCCCCACGGCATCGCGATCCATGGCGGACAGCTTTTTATCGCCGACACCGTGGCGGTGTGGCGCACACATTATGCCGAGCGCGACAACGCTCCGGCCGCCACGTTTTCGCGCGTTACGCTGGCGCCCGACCTGCGGCCCGACGGCTGGCACCACACACGCGACATCGCGATCGATTCCAAGGGCCAGATCTATCTGACGATTGGCGGACGCGACGATCTTTCCGAAGCGATCGGAACGGATGCAAGCATCCAACTCGTCAATGCCGACGGCACGATGACACCCTTCGCGACCGGGCTGCGCAACGTCGAAGGTCTCGCTTTTTATCCGGGTACGGACAATCTCTGGATCACGGTCAACGAACGCGACAAGCTTGGCGCGCGGTTGCCGCCGGATTATCTCGCCCACGCCCGTGCCGGCGATTTCTTCGGCTGGCCCTATGCGTATGCTGGGCCCAACCCCGATCCGCGTTTTGGCGAACTGCATCCGGCGTTGGTGGCAAAGACAAAAAGGCCCGAAGTTCTGTTCGAGGCCCATTCGGCGCCGCTCGGTCTCGTCTTCTACACGGGCAAGCAGTTTCCGGCGGAGTATCGCGGCGACGCTTTTGTGGCGTTCCACGGCTCCGGCCCATACGACAGGCCCGACGGCTACAAGATCGTGCGCGTGAAGTTCAAAAACAGAAAGCCTGTCGGTGGCTACGAGGATTTCGTCACCGGCTTTTCAAGCGCAGGCGTCATCCGACTTTCCGTGTGGGGAACGCCGTCCCAACTTGCCGTGGCCAAAGACGGAAGCCTCCTCTTTGCCGACGATAAGGGCGGTACGATCTGGCGGGTGGCATACACAACCAGGCCTTTACTTTAGGTTGTAATATAGTTGCTTTAAATTATTCCTTCGCGACATAAAACAGGTAAGGTGACGTTGTGACTCTCGCCGGGGGGCAGGAGAGTAAATGTCTTTGCGCATCTGTGTGTTCGCCGTCGCGTTCATACCATTGGCGAGTTGTTCCACGTACGACAGTGTATTTTCCGATATTGCGCCGAAACGGGCGCAAGCTGTGGAACACGACTCCACGGCAAGCCGGGACTGCGCGCGGGTGGCGAACGAACGCGCCGACGATGCGGTGATGGCGCTCTACGTCAGCGCCGGTTCGGCGGAGCAGCAGGAGATCTACCAGTCGACCTATCGCGACTGTCTGGCTTGGCACGACCGCTAACGCGCTTTTCATCCGCGCCATCCATGGCGCAAGCGGCCGGCGCACCCTATCTTTACCGAAGGATGTCCGCCGCGCGGAGGCTCGCATGTTTTGGCACTGGTCCTACTCGACGCCCTGGTGGGGCTGGTGGTGGTTCCCCTTCCACGGATTGATGTCGCTGATCTTCACCATCGCGATCATCGTGCTGGTGGTCTCGCTGCTGCGGCGGCGCCACCCGCCCTATACCGATTACTATGGTCGCAATCAGGCGCTCCAAATTCTCGAAGAGCGTTACGCCAAAGGTGAAATTCAGCGCGAAGAATATCTCCAGAAGAAACAGGATCTGCGCGGCTGAATAACCGCCGGGGGGCGGATCATGCTAATTCCAACGGCAAAGTCCGCCGTCACTGCGCTTCTGCTCGTGCTGTGGCTGGCGGTGGTCGCGCTCAACTGGCCGGGCCATTTCTCGACCGACAGCCTTATCCAGCTTCTTGAGGGCCGCACTGGCCATTACGAAACCTGGCATCCGCCGGTGATGTCGTGGCTGTTGGGCATTGCGGATTGGGTTTTGTCCGGCGGCGGCCTGTTCGCCGCATTCGACGCCGCGCTTCTTTTCGGATCGCTTCTGCTGCTTGTACGGTTGCGCGCGCATGCGCGCTGGCTGGCCGTTCCCGTGCTGCTGGCAGGCGCGCTGACGCCGCAATTCCTTCTCTATCCGGGTCTCGTCTGGAAAGACGTTCTGTTTGCGCACGCATCGGTCGCGGGGTTTAGCTGCCTGGCTTTTGCCGCTGCCCGATGGGAGCGGCGCAATTTGCGCGCTGTGTTCAGCGCGCTGGCGCTCGTCTTGCTGTCTCTTGCCGCGCTGACCCGCCAGAACGGGATCGTCATATCTTTGGTTGGCGCGCTTGCGTTCTATTGGGTCGCTCGTGCCCACAACAGATCCGCGATGGGCGCGGCGTTCCTCGTCGCAATGCTCGTCACTATCGGGGCCGCGATGTTCTCGCTCGTATCCGGCGCCGATGGCGGCAAGGGCAAGGTAGACGAGATCAAGACGCTGCAGCTTTACGATCTCGCGGGTGCCGCGTCCGTCGATCGTGCCTTGCCGCTCGCCGCGCTTCATCGCGCCGATCCCGCATTCGAACGCCTGATACGGGCGGACGGGGCGCGACTATTCTCGCCGGAGCGTGTGGACACGCTGCAGAAATCCGCGGCTTTGGAATCCGCGCGCGACGCCGTTTCGCCGGCGCTGCTGGCGGCGCAATGGCGCGATCTCATCGTCCACCATCCGATGCTTTATCTGGAGGTGCGCGCCGCCATCTTCCGTTGGACGTTGCTGACGCCAGATCCCGACAGATGCGTGCCCTTCGTCGTGGGCTTCGAGGGCCCCAAGCGCATATTGCAACTGCTCAACGCCCAAACGCGCTATGACGCGCGAGATGCGGCGCTCGAAACCTATGCCCAGCGGTTCGTCGGCACGCCGGTTTTCTCGCACGGGTTCTTCGCCGTGCTCGCCATTGCGATGGCGTTCGTGCTGTTTCGCCGCCGTTCGCCCGCCGATCTCGTTGTCGGGTGGCTGCTCGTGGGGGCGGGCGTATTCACGCTCACCTTCTTTGTCATCTCGCTGGCCTGCGACTACCGCTATCTCTATCTGCTCGACCTTGCCGCGATGACCGGCGCATTCCAGGCCGCACTTGGATCGCAAAACCGCCTCGGACGTTCGGATAACGATACAGGCGGGAGCGCCGCTGATGCCGCAGCCGCTTAGGGTTTATCGCACCCATCTCGGTTTCTACGACGCCATCGTCGCCGCGCCGTCCCAGAAGGCCGCGCTCGAAGCTTGGGGCGTCCGCCAGAACCTCTTCCAGAAGGGTATGGCCTCGGTCGTGGGCGACGACGAGATCATCCGGCTCGCCCGCTCCAAGCCCGGCGTCGTCCTGCGCCGCATGTTCGGCAGCAAAGAGAAATTCACCGAAAAGCCCCGCGCGCCGAAAGCGGCAGACATCCCCAAACCGGAGCGCCGCAAGAGACGCTAACCGCCTTACAGCCTTGTCGGGGTGGTGGTATGATCCGGAAAGATCGCGGCGCGACGGTGTTGCTTTGCCGCCATCCGTCATTCGTTAAACTCGAACATGCGAAGGGAGGCTGTCATGCAGCGCATATTGGCGTTGGCGATTGTCGCCGCAGCGTTCATCGTTTCAGGACCGGCGAGTGCCGGTTCTGCGGAATACAAATATAAACAGAAACCCCCTGATCCCGCCCTCGATTCCTGTCAGGCACGCATCAATGCCGCGACGAGCGTGCTGATCGGCATGCACGGCAACGTGGAGCGTAACAAGGCCATCGACCTCGAACTGGGAAATGCCCGCGGCGCCCATGACCGGGGTAATTTGCGGGATTGCGTTACGCATGTGGCCAAAGCCGAAGCGATGGAGCAGTGACATGCAAAGCAAATTGACGTTGGCGGTCGCCGCAGCGGGGTTCGCTTTTTCTATGCCGGCTGTCGCCGGAGAGTCACCCTATAACCCCGATCACAAGCCGATCGATCCTGCGCTCAAGGCGTGCGAGATGCGCATCAATAAGGCAATGAACGTGCTGGTCTTCATGCACGACGACACGGGGCGGGGGCAGGCGATAAATCGCGAGCTACAATACGCGCGCAGAGGCCATGAAGACGGCAAGGTGCAGGATTGCGTTGACCATGTGAGCAAGGCCGAAGCGATGGAACAGTAGATCTTTGCGAAAAAAGAGGCGGCCGGAAGGCCGCCTCTGCGTGGGCGCGTCTTGATATAAACCCAAGCCTGCACCTACCTCGTTATGTAGCTCAGACCGATGTCACGGCGCCATTTGTCGACAGTTTGTCGAGTTCGCCCTGCAACTTCGCGAGAAAACCGACTTCTTCCGGACGCGACACGCCATCGGCGGCAACGAGCTTTCGCGCTGCCTCGACAAGAGACACAAACTCATCATGTTCGCATTTGCAGAGCCGGTCGATGGCCGGATCAAGCTGCATCAGTGCCGGTCGGAAAGTATCGACATAATCGCGGAACGCGGCGGCGCGCTTGCCGTCGCAGGCCACGCCGCGCCGTTCCGCGAAGCCGAGGCAATGCGCGACGATCACATCGAATTCGCTGGGCACGAAATTGCGGTCGGTGTGCGCCAGCAACAGAAGCGGGATCAGATGATGCCCGACGGCGTCGCGCAGATCGTGCAGCTCCCGCGGAAAACCTACCTGCGCCTCGATGGCTTCCGGCGGAACGTGAATTTCGCGAACGAAAGTGCCGAACGTCTCGACCAGTGCCCCAAACATGCCCATGCCTCAATTGATAGCTCAAGGGACACTATGTAGTTTCGATGACGGATTGATGTCGAGCAGCGAATTTCTATCGGACGCTGGCATCCACCCAAATCCGGCGCAGATAGGAGATTTCCGTTGGCAGGGCGTTCATGTCGTGGCGGGCGGTGAAGTGCAGCCCGAATTCCGGCGGACGGCTCCACACCACATCGGCCATGTAGGCTGCGCCCTGGCGGACGTCGATCAGAAGCACGTTGGCGGGCAGCGTCTGATGCGGACTGGGAAGCTTTATCCGCGCACCGGTATCGGTGATGTCGCGTATGGCGCAGGACGTCGAAAATGCGCCGTTCCCGATTTTCCCGGCGAGGATCGTCCGCCGTCTGGCCGTTCCTCTTTTCTCGGAACCTGAATCTGACACCGGTTGATGTGTTGTTTGAGCCCGTTAACGCTCTTATCCGGGGCAGGGGGACCGCGCAATATATCGCTTGGCGAGGTGGCCCTGGGTTACGGATGTGGAACTCTCCGGCATCCAAAGAAAAAGGCCAGCCACAGCGGCGTGGCTGGCCTTTCCAACTCGCAACCGGGGGAGTGAATTGGGGGGACGGCCCGGGCTGCGGAAGCGACCATCGCGCAAGGATCGCGATGCTTCCAGCGAACACCGCGGATTGAGTTAAGCGTGTAGGGTTGCTGTCGGATGCAGCCTGACACGCGGGACGCCGAACGGTCGAGAAGTAGACAAAGAGAGCAAAGGCTACGACAGGCGAGATACGATTGCGCGCCGCCGAATATCACTGCGGTATCAATTCTACTTCGCCCCGGATCGCGGCCGCGAAGGTTACGCAGAATATCGCCGCGATTTCGCAAAGCTGATCTGGAAAACCGCCTCTCCGAAATGGACGTTCGACGACGCCACATTCGAACGCAGCGCAGGCGCCTTCGACAATCCCGATCACGTCGACATCGTGATCCATAACTACCGCTGGCGAATGGGATTGGCAGATGGTGAACGAAGGTTCGATGATCTGGAAACGAAACTCGCGTCAGCGCCCACCATCGGCGTGCCGACGATCACACTAGAAGGCGACGCCAATGGCGCTCCGCATCCGGAGCCTGCGGCTTATGCGGGCAAGTTCACGGGGAAATATGTTCACCGAACAATAGACGGCGGCATCGGGCACAATCCTCCGAAGGAAGCACCTGAGGCGTTCGCAAAAGCGATTTTAAATGTCGATGCTATGGCGCGCTAGTCGACCAAAAGGCGGGCTTCGTGACCGCGCCGTGGCGCCGCCGATGCAGACGAATGCGGTTCATTGGCCGTTTCCACGAACGTCTCGGGCTTCGCGTTCCCTAACTTGGGGCCTGAAACAAGCAATGTAAAATTGTTGAACTAGGTCAGAACCTTGCTTCCTTTGGGAATATTGACGAACTTTTATTTCTCTTGCGGCTTTTATTTGCAAATATGGCTTTTTACTCTCATAATTGCTATATTCGGATGACGGAGGGGCCATGCGCACGCGCCGAATGTTAGTGGTTTTTTCCGCCCTTATCTTCTCATCTGCACTTTCGAACAGTCCAGCATGGGCGACACGAACCATAAGAGCAGATATTGGCGGCAGCGATATCACCATCCATGGAGAAGGTTGGGGCGACATAGCGTACTTCCCCACAAGCAGTTCCGGCTGGGTTGCGGCGATGCAGTTTGACTACTTGAACATTGGTCATGGCGCCCAATTTTACACAGTTTGCTTTTCGCAGTTCGGGTTTGCCTCCATATTTCCGGGCAATGTTGGCGGCTACAACGCCGATCAAGTCTTCGAATGCCCCGGAGATGGCAACAATCCCGACCCCGACAACGTGCTTATGCCGATGCCAATTTCAGTAGCCTCTCCTGACAACAGCACGAAATTCGGGTTTGTGGATCCAGTTGGATATGGAGAAAATGATCCGCCAGACAATCCAAATTATACAGCACCGGGCTTGCCAGCATCGGCATTCACCTGGTCTGTGCACGAAGACGATTTCGAGGGCGGGTTTCCCATTTCACAAATCGTGTTCGTTCTACAGGGTAATAACGGAGACTTTGATTTGGAGTTCAATTACTCCGATCCACCCGCGGGTACGACACAGGAACTTCACATAGGAGATAATGTTGCTAGCGGACCTGTGATCCTTGATCACCTCTACAATCCATTTTGCTTCCGCTCTGGTAAGCTGGTTGATTGCACTACAGCTTTGGCGACACCCGAGCCGCTGTCGCTAGCCCTCTTCGGCGCCGGGCTCGCCAGCATGGGCGCTGTCCGCCGCAAGGTAACAAAGTCCTTCGCCTAGTCCGATCTGTCTTGGTGCCGGCTGCAGGAATCGAACCCGCGACCCCCTGATTACAAATCGAATGGGCGCGTTGAATTTGCTGGATAATTTCCAGCGGTTTTGTCTCACGTCGCCGGTTTTGTCGAAAAGTCGCACGCACTTGCCGCCTATTGTCCTACGCCCAGCAGCGCCATCAACCGGCCAAGGATGATCTGCCCTGTCGCGAGCGGGCGGCCCACCCATTGCCACGTCGCCTTGCGCAACGTCACGACGGTGGCGATCGCCGGTGCGTTGCCGATCCAGTCCCACGCCGCTTGCGCGAGCGTCACAGCGGCCTTCGCGTTGACGGCCGCCGCAATGCCGATCCAATCCCACGCGGCCTGTGCGAGCGTCACAGCGGCGTTTCCAGCGACGTTCGCGGGAAAGCCCGTCCAGGGCCACAGCGCCTGCGCCAGCGTCAGATCCGAGCGCGCATCGATGCCGGCCGCGTTGCCCGTCCATGCCCATGCTGCCTGCGCGAGCGCGAGCATCGACTTCGCGTTCACATTCGCAGCGTTGCCGGTCCACGACCATGACGCCTGGGCGAGGGTGACCGTGGTTGAGCCGCCACCCAGCGCATCAGACTCATAGTCCCGTAGGACGTTTGAAACCGCGCCGCCACCATGAGCGAGGAGTCCGGCTAGTGTCTGCGTCGTGAAAGACGCAGCCGCATCTGTGATCGTCCCGATTTGGACGCCGTTTTGGTAGGCCGTAAGTGTCGGCGGCGAGGTGCCAGAAACTTCCAGCCTGAACACATCACCTGAAACCGTGGTGATGCCGGTAATACCCTTAAGCGAGGTGAAAGAGCCGCCAACCCTTTTATAGATATTCCAGACAGTGCTTGATCCCCGCGACAAACCGTAGAAGTTGTTCTTGTCGGTAAGCCGTACGACCAAATACATGCCGTTTGAGCCAGGGAAGTTCGTTCCCAACGTCCCTTGGACATACATGTCCACCGAACCAACCGGCACGGAGTAAGCGGCATCCGCCGTAGCAGAGGAAACAATATTGAGGTTGCCGGAACCGTCTAGTTGAAGACGATTTGCGGAGCCGTCGATATTCGTCCACGCACTCGCGCCGCTATCGGGCGTATGGCTTTCCAGCCCCGTCCCGCTTGTGCCGGTGAAGGTATCGACGGTGTGCGTTGTCATCGCGCGCCCTTATCTGCTTGCGCGCGTCACCACTGGATCAGGCCGCCGGTCGGGCTTTTCACCACGACGTCGCCGGTCACCATGCTCAGCGTGCCATCGGGATCGGACACCGCGAAAACCGGATTGGCGGTATCCGCGCCGCCGGCGTCCTTGAAGAAGATGAAATAGCTGATATCGGTCGGCCCCGCCGCGTTCTGCGCAAATGTGACGTCCGAATGGCTGAAATCGACAATCGTCGTGCCGCCGCTGTCGTATGCCACCGTCACGCCGGAAAGGGTCTGTCGCGAATAGCCGGTGCCCGTCACCTCCGCATTGGCTGCCACCACGTCCGACACGAAGTCGATGCCGGTCTTGGTGATGTCGGGCATGCCGCTCCCGGCGACCACCGCCATGCATTTGAGCGTGTCGCTGTCGAAGTCGATGGGCGCGCCCGTAACCTGTTTGAACTTCCGCTTAGTGGGGATTTTGGTCGAGGCCACCATCTTTACTCTCCCGCTCTCAGCATCGTCAGTTCGGCCCGCTTCACGATCAGCTCGGCCTCAAGGTGCGCGCGCTTGTCCGCGGCAATGGGTTTGCCGCGCTCGCCCTCCTGCGCGAAATAGCGCTCGATCGCGCCGATGCGATATTCCACCTGCAGCACGCGCTGGCTGCGCGACGGGTTCATCACGATGGGATTGCCCCGCATCTCCATGCTCGCCGCGGCGGCGGCTTTCGGCGGCGCGAATTCGGGGTAGCCGACGAGACGTTTCAGGAATTGGCGCATGGCCGTCACCTCACTTGAATTGAATGTTGCCCTTGAAATCGCCCGCGATGGGCGCGGTCTCGTCATCGTCGGCCGCGCCGCTCACCAGCACATAGGCGATGCCGTTGGCGAATTGCCGGTCGAGATTGGATTTGACGAAGCCCGCGCCGCCGGTCAGCCCCGGCACGAATCCGTCCCACACCGGAATGTCCCCGCCGCTGGGATCCGGCGCGGTCGCCTTGTCGTAGATCTTCAGCCATGCGCCCGCGTTCTGCGCCGTGAACAGATCCACGCCGCACAACACGCCGGGAGCGGCCTTCACCACGGTGGCGTTGATCGAGCCGTCGGACACGATGCGATGGGTTTCCTTCGACGCGATCGCGTTGACGCGCAGCCGGCGCTTTTCGTCGAGCGGCACGAAATGCGTTTCGTCCGTGGGGTGCGAAGCAAGCCCCGCTTCGTCGGTCACGACGCCGGCGAGAACCTTGCGGTCGCTTTCGCGTAAACCCGGCTGGCTCATGGTCCATAGCTCCGTTTGGATTCCAGCACCGTGACGCGATGCTCGATGGTGCCGTTCTTCTCGCTCAGGTTCTGGATCGCCACGTCGTTGCGCCCGATGCGCTCGCTCTGATCGTCCAGGCGGCCGTTGATCGTGGCGACGCTCACCTTGAGATCGGCAACGCCGCTAAGCGTGTTCTTCATGTCCTGGCGGAATTCGCGCTGGCTTTCGCGCTGATCGGTCCCGTACGCCGTCACGATGGTGAGCAGCAGCGCCATGAGAAAGCCGACCACCACGCGATAGGTGACCACGCCGTGCGGCGATTGCATCGCCTGCACAAACCGTCCCGGTGCCGCCCCTTCTTCCTGCGCCATACGCCGCCCCTTAACTGTCGCTATTGATCTTCATTCCGCCGACGATGCCGGCGCTGAAACACACCCCGCCGATCACCACCAGCACCATCGCCGGCCCCGGCCGGAAATCGACATAGGCGAACCCGCCAAGCGCCAGCAGCACCGCGCCAATGGCAATCGCGATGTAGCTGGCGAACTTGGCGAGCGCGCCCATCAGGCGTTCAACGCCGCCATGGCTTCGTCGATCTGCGCGTTCAGCGCATCCCATTCTTCCTGGGTGGGGTCGCGGCCGTCGGCCAGCATCTTCGCCAGCGTGGTGCGCAGCTGGTTCACCACGTTGACGATGGCGGGAATGCCGGTCGCCAGCTTTTCGATGGCGTCGATGGCAAGCGTGACGATCGCGATGATCTTGTCGGGGGTCATGTCTTCACCTTCAGTTGAGTGGTGATGGTTACGAATGCACCGACGGCGTTCGTTGCAGCGACGACGGCCTTGTCGACCGCGCCGCCATCGAAGGCGGGATCTCGAACGGCAGCCTCCGCACTATCGAGGGTGGCCTTGGCCGCGTTCGCCGCCAGCTTGATGTTGCCGACCACGTTCTGATTGGCGCACAGCACAGGCGCATCCGGCTGCGCGCAATCGGGCAGGGACTTGTACTGATCGGCAACCAGCACGGCCGCGAGGAAATCGCTCTTGGCCGTGTACACTGTCTGCGCCGGCGTCTGCGGCGCAGGCAGTCCGATGGCTGCGCAGGCACACAGCGCCAGCGCCGCAATCGCAAGGGTGAAAAACCGTTTCATCGTTCGTCCTTTCAGGATTTGCCCGGCTGACCGGCAGGCTTCGGCGAGAGATGGGTGACGATGGCGGTCGCCTGGGCGATGCTGCGCCCGACGTCGACGCCGGCGGCTTGCGCGCGTGCGCCCGCGACCACCGCATTGTGCGCGGCCTTGTATTTCGCCCAGATGCCCCAGCCGATCGGCGCGGCCGTCAGGATGAACCCGCTGATCGCTTGCCAGTCGGAAACATCCATCACGCCATGGGCGGCGAGAAGAACGCCGATCAGTTTCAGAAGATCGCGGCCGAGCCCGATCAGCGCGCCTTTGGTTACGTCATCCATCAATCGCCTCCGATGTCCACAGACGTGGCCGGCACGATGCCGCGCCACAATTCCTTGCTCGTTTCGCCATAGGTCCAGAATTCGGCCGCTGCTTCGGTCGGCCGCATGTCGACATGCAGCGCGTATTTCATGAATCCGAAATGGCGGAAGCCCGCCTCGCGCGCGGCCGCGAACAGGGCTGGGCGCGCGTGACGCGCGAGCGAGATGTCGAAGGCGAGTTCCAGATGCGCCGAATGCCGCGCCCCGCCCACCGCGCGATTGTGCTGCGGGCAGCGGTGACCGGAATTGATCTCGATGGGCGCGTTCAAAATGTTGCGCATCCTCTGCAGCGCATCGAGCGCGTCCTCGTCGATCCACACTTCGCCGCCGCAATAGACGCATTGGCCGCGATCGCAGGCGATTTCCTTCGCCCGGAAATTCGGCCAGCGCTGCGGCTGCCATGGCGTTTTTGCGATCGAAGGGAAAAGGTTCGTCATGGACGCGCGCTTTCCAGCGCGACCACGCGCGCGCTCAGCGCATCGAGCGTCGCCTGCAGCCGCTGTTCGCGCCGCCGCCGCGACGCGCTTTCAAGCGCGATAAACTGCTCCATGCGAAAACCTTTGATGGCCGCATGGCTGCCGTCGGGCTTCAGCTTCGGGCGCGTTTCCTTCAGCATCACCTGCTTGCCTTCGGCATCGAGAACAGGCGTCGGCGTTTCTTCGAAGGTGGGCTCGCCGTCCGCACCGAACACCGGCTCCTTCACGGTTTTCGTGACCAGACGCATGGCAGGATGCGGGCGGTCGCTTCCGTCGGGCATGCGTTTGACGACAGGCGGCGCGTTCTCATCTTCTTCCCAAACCTGCGTCTCGACATCGTGATAGATCTGCTTGCAGGAAAGCGCAGGCCCGGTCTCGACCTCTTCGAACTGCAGGTCCATGCAAAACAGTCCGTAACGGTGCGGATCGATCCCCGCCTTGACGCAGGCGGCCTCGAAATCCTCGACGATGAAGCCGACATGCAGGCGCGCCCGATCCGCGCCCTTCAGCGCGAGCGCATCCTTGTACTGCCACATCTGCGGGGCCATTTCGTCGAAGACATCGATCAGCGCGTCTGAAATTGGCGCGATATTGTCCTTGAGCTCGCGTGTCGACGTGTTGATCGTACCGGTGGCGGAAAAGACTTCCTTCCACCGGAACGAGGCGGTGCCGAGATTGTACGTGTTGTCGGTGAGCGGGCGGCAGACCTGGGTGGCGACCTCACCGCTGTTGATCTGCATCGTCTCGGTCGCGACGCCGGCCACCGGAATGTTGAACGAGAAGTGGCCAGTGGTGCCGTCGTTGCTGTCCTGCACCAGGGCGATGTTGCCGCCCGTTTCTGCGCCGGCCGCATTGAATGCGAAGCCGAGCCGCGCGGTGTTCGGCGCGGCTGCATCGAGATAATTGTTATAGATGACCAGACCGGTCCAATCGTCGGCATAGCCGCCGCCGGCGAAGCTCGCGGCCGGCGATTGCATGCAGTAGACTTTCTTGAACTTGATCGGCTGGCCGCTCTGCCGGATTTCCTCGATTGCACCTCCCGACACTTCGTCGCGGAAAATGCCGGCGAAGTTCGTGTAACTCGCGCGCGCGCCCAAAATGCGCACGTTCTTGCTAAGCGAGCCGCTGACCTTGTGAACATAGCCACTGGAAGCAGCGAGGCCGCCATTGCTGGCGCGAACGCCATCGACCGTGCAGATCTCCGTGTTCGTGACATTGACGGCATTGTTGACGCCGAAAAAGCCGGGCTGGAAGATTTCGACCTGCGTGTTGCCGTTGCAATAAAGACCGTCTATCGTCGTGGTGCCGCTATAGATCGAACCGGCTTCATAATCGCCCTGCGTGATCCACAGCTGCGTCATGTTGTTGAATTCGGCCTGCGGGATCGTGCCGTCGCCGTTGTTCAAACATTGATCGCCGTGCAGCCAGGTCTCGTTCGCGAAGCGCCAATAGCGGCCGCGCTTCGCATTGCCCCAGTGACGGCATAGCAGGGCCACGTTGTTGATGCCGCCGACCGTGGGCCCCGATGCCTGATCGGATTTGAACCCTTCGGCCGCGCCGTAATAGCTGTCCGCGCGGTAATAGAAATGACGCTCGGGCGCGTTGGCGTAATAGTTCGGTCCCGGCTGGTTGTAGACGTAGGTCTGCCAGAACGTCCATTCGCCCTGTGTCGTTGTCAGGATGTCGGAAACGCAAGAAATGCCCGCGTCGGTGTTCGCACCGCCCGCCTTGCGCGCCGCCGTTGCGTCCAGCGAAAAATCGGCGAGCGTCGTCACATAGCCGTGTCCATTGATCGCGGCACCGGCAAGCGCGCCGGCGACCAATGTCGTGTTCTGCACGCCCGCGCCGGCAAAATTGAAGCAGCTGCGATTGTCGGCTGCGCCAATGTCCAGATTGGTGTCGAAAAGAAAAAGACCGGGCGCGGCCTTCACACGCCGGCGTTGGGGCGTTCCTCCCGGGGCGCCGATATAGGATCCGTCGATTGCGGCCAGAATGGCCGTAGCGTTGTCCGTTCCGGCAGCGCCGTCGTAATCGCCCTTCGCGCCATGGCGTTCGATGGTCTCGGCATCCGCCGAAGATGAAGGCAACCAGTCCGATCCCGAGAACTCGTAATCGAGCCCCACATTCTGGACGTGGACCGATTGTCCGCCGATGGGATCGCCTGAGAAGTGCCAGCCGTCGACAAAATATTCCGCGATCTGGTTTGCGTGTCCGGCCCAATCGCCTGTTGGCGCGGATCCGATCAATCGGCGCATACCAATGGTGGGCACGACGTCGGGATCGTTGGCGATCTTTTCGACCGGCCGCGGCGTCAGATCTGCGCCGGCGGCCGCGGCGGATTTCTTGGCATCGTCCGCATCCTGGGCGGCGGACGCCGCGGCGGCGGCAACCGTTTCGGAATCCGTCAGATAGGTTTCGAGCTGCTCTGCCGTTTTGACGCTGTTGGTGAAATCCCCCTCGTCATCCCAAACGCCGATCTTTCCGCTGCGTGCGGATTTCGCCGGCAGTTCCGCCGCCGCGTCCTCATAGAGCGGTACCCGCAGAGAGCGCGCGGATACAGCTCCCACGTCCTGGTCGATCAGCCGGCCGCGATCCTGCGCGTTCTGCATCGTCGCGGCGGCGAAGCCGTCATTGTCCGCCCATGCTTCGGGCTGGGTGCGCGGGGTGTTGCGCCGGATCGCGAGCTTGCCGCCATCGGCATAGGCATCGGCGGCCGTTGTCGTCAGCACGCCGCCGCCGGTGCGATAGCTGCCGGTGACCGTATAATCGACCGCATAGGTGAGCGCCGTGGCAGCACCGTCTGCGTCGACGAACCAGACTTTGAGATCGGACGGCGACATCAGCGCCATCGCGCCGTCTTCGCCCGTCAGATTGAATATCTTGGTAACGCCATCGGTTGCCAAGTCGAGCTCGGCAACATCCACCGCGACCGTCATTGTGCTGCTCCCGCTGCGCTACTCAAATCGGGCGCGCGTTCGGGAGCTGCGTCGCCGTGATGCCACCAATAACTATTCCCAAATTGCCGCTTGTACCAGCGCTCAATTCGGGGGGCGCGGCGCGCCCAGCCGGGGTCGACAGCTTCCTGTAGATGGTCCCAAAGGAAGCGTTCCAGCGCCAGGCGCGCGTACCACATGGAGCCGCCGGGCGAATAGCGCTTGGCGAAATCCACCCATCCCCCGGCATAGGTCTGCCGGTTCGGGTTCGGCTTCTTCGAAGCCGGGCCCAGCGGGTTGCCGAACGTCGTGTTCACCAGATCGGAAATGAACCCGATGCGGCTGCCGGTGAGGAAATCCGTCAGCCCCTTGCCGGCGCGGTTTTCGCCCTGCAGGCCTGCGAACAGGAAGTCGCCCAGGATCGAAAGCCCGCCGCCCTGGCTCATGGCGGCGGCCCAGAACCGCCAGTCCGTCATGTCGCGCGGATCGCGGCCGTTGGCGATTTCCTTCAGCTGCAGCGCCACCGCGCCGGCCAGCGTCGTCAGCGCCACCACATAGGTCGCATATTGCGCCATCTTGCGCGGCGACGGTTGCGTGAACGCATCGCGCACATGCGTCAGCATCATCGTCGCGCCGTACTGGTGATACATCGCGAGCGATCCGGCCAGGAAATCGCGCGGCGTGCCGCGCCTGGCGGTGCCGCGCACCAGCGCGCGGCCTTCGAGCGTCGACGACGGAACGGCGCGTTCGACGATCTGCCCCGCCACGTCGTTGACCTTCGAAGCCAGATCCATCGCAAGGGTGGCGTCGAGATCCTTGCGCTCGAAAATGTCGCCCGGGCGGATGTATTTCGCGCCGCGCGAACTCTCGTAAGGCGTGGTCGCGCGGATATGATCCCAGTCCCCAGCGCCGATCTGCGCGCGTTCCAGCATGGCGCGAAACGCCGGATCGAGCGCATCGAACCCCTTGCCCGCCTGCGCCGCGATATGGCTGTAGAACGCCAGCCCTGCCGCATTGCGTCCGGCGACGGTGTGCTGCGTCAGGCCCGACAGCGCGAGCGCGCGATCGGCAAGCCAGGCGCTCCAGCGATGGCCGTTGATCTCCATCATGAAGCGGCCCGACCGCCCCATCGAACGGCCGTAGTGCTCTGCGCTCAATCCGGCATGGAGCGCGGCGAGGCGATGTTCGGCATTCGTCGGATCGAAGTGCGAAAGATATTCGCCCATCATCTTGGTGAAGGGCAGGGCGTTCATTTTCGCCGCGATGCGCGCGGTGGCGAGATCTCCGGGCGCCGCGGCGATCATCACGCCAGGGATCTGCGCGGCCGTGGCGAGGTTTTGAATATCGTCGGCGACGTCGGCCAGAACCGGGAACGCGGGATCGGCATTGGAATGGGTGAGGATCGCATACATCGCGTCGATCGCATCGCCCGCGCGCACCGCATCGTTCTTGCTGCTGTCCTTGAGGCGTTCCAGGACGGTGGGCTCGCCTTCGCGCTTTGCCATTTCCCAGCGGCGCGACAGTTCGTTCTTCACCCAGCCCAGCATCGCCTTCGGATTCGGCCCCAGCACCTGCAGCAGCGCCACGTCGCGCGACATGCGGTCGATATGGCCCATCATCGCGTCGATCGGATCGTTGTGGCCGAAGCGTTCGGCATAGGAAAACCACGACGATGCATCCTTGAAATGCAGCACGCGCGCCTCGGCGCGCTTGTTGGCGAGCGCGCTGCCGCGCGTGCCGGTCGCTTCCTTGCCCGCCCAGCCGCGCGTGCGTATCGTGTCGTAGACGGTGCGCAGGACGTCCGTCAGCGCATCGTCGGAAAGCGGACGTCCACTTACCCGGTCCACCATCCGGCCGCGATCGAGCAGCGGCGCGATGAACTGCCGCCATGTGTCGAAGCCCGCATGGCGCACGCGATCGGCATCGTGGCTTTGCGGCAGGCCCCAATCTTCCAGCTTGTCGATATGGCCGCCGAAACGGTTGAACGCCTGGCGCAGCGTTTCGCTGGCCCGCTTCCAGCCTTTCGCCAGATGCTGGGCGGCGGCATCGCCGGAATTCTCGCCGAAGGCTTCGCGCACGATGTTTTCGAGCCGCGGCCGGTTGCGCCGGCGCGCCAGGAAATCGCGGCTGAAGGTGTCGAACGCCTGATCCATCTGGCGCAACGCCTCGCCGCGCCAGAACCCGTGCTGCGCCTCGACGGCATGGCCGTTGCGGCCCGGCGTGAATTGCGAAAGGAAACCGCGCGCGGCGGTATAGGGATCGGCCGCACCCTTCACCGGCGTGCGGTATTCGTCCATCCGGCGGGCGAGATCGTTCTGCACCGACAGCGCAAGGAACGTCTTGCGGCGCGTTTCGGCGGCATCTTCCTCGATATAGCGGAAGGTCTCGCGCGCTGCTTCGGCGGCGGCTTCGTGTGGCGTCATCTGATCGCGGAACTCGCGTTCGAACTGCGCATAGGTTTCAGAATAGTGGGCGTGTTCATCCGCCGTAATCAGCTGATCGGCGAGCGCGGCCGCAATGCAATGATTGAACGGCATTAGTTGCGCTCCTTCGTTTCAGGAACGCAGACCGCCGCGCCGAGATCGGGCGCGGAGTCAAACTGGTTTTCCCTGATGTGGCGCGTGAACCAGTCCGCGTCGCGCAAGCAGGCGGAATGAGACAGGTGCCGTCCGAGGATCACGATGTCGCTTGGCTTCGGCAGCGAATGTCCCAAACGCAACGCGTCGCTGTTGGCGATGGTGATGACTGCCAGCATGTAAAGGCCGGTCGCGATGTAGTGCATCAACCTTCTCCCGTAACGCAGCCGCGCAACCGTTCGACGGCGCGCGCGCGGCGTTCGATTTCGGCTGTGGCGGATTTGATGGAATGGCCGTCGCCGAATAGCCCCAGCTGCGGCTGCTCCGCCATCGGCGCTGTCTGATCGAGCGAACGCAGCGCCTCGACTTCGGATTGCGCGGGCCCGAATTCGGGCAGCTGAATTGACTTTGCGTTATCTGGGACAACGTCGCTGTTTTTTTGCGCTATAGCGGACGCTGGCGCGATTTCTTTGCGTGGGGACAGCTCCCGCGCCAAATCCTGCGACTGCTGGCGGAAGGGTTCGCTGTTCTTCGCGGGGCTGTCGAACAGTTTCAGCTGTTCCTCTCGCGGCGTTTCCGTGCGGGGGGCTGGCATGTCGGGCGCTTCGCTGCCGATGTCGACGCGCCCGGCTTCCGGCACGATGTCTTGCGCCGCGCCTTCGACCGGCATGTTCGGAATGAGATCGGGCCGTCCGTCATCGAGCGCGCGCATCGCCTCGATCAGGTTGACGCGGTGCTGATCTTCGCCGGCGGCATCCTTGGTGAACGGGTTCTGTTCGGCGCGCACCGTATCGTCTTCCACCAGCGCGCGCGCCGTGCGCGCGGTGGGCGAGGGATCGGGATGCGCCGCATCGAAGGCATCGAGCAGCGGGCGGCGGTCGAGCGCGCTGAAGGTGTCGGCAGCCGCAGCGCGATAATCGGCAAACCCCGGCACGCGTGGCCGCACGGCCAGCTGCGCGCCCTTGATACCGGCGGGGATCAGCCCGCCCAGCAGCACCGCACCGCCCACTTCCTCCGCCGCCTGTCCGGCGGTGTAGGGTTCGCCGATGTCGGCATAGCGCTGCATCCGGCCGGGCAGTTCGGCGAGATCTATAGCGCCATTGAGCGCGCCTTCGCGCACGAAGGTGCGCAACAGCTGCGCGCCGCCCGAACGTAGCGCAGAGGTTTCAGGAAAGCCGATGGCCGTCGCTGCCAGATTGATCGGATCGGCCAGCCCGCCGATCGCGCCGCCGGCGAATTGCGCGAGACCGCCGAGCGGGCCGGTGTTGCGCGCCAGCGTCGCCGCCCAGTCCGCATCGGCCTTCTGGCCCGCCAGCGCATCGGCTTCGAGCTCGGCTTCGTTCTTGGGGATGTTTCCGGCGAGGCCGGGATTTTTGGTCTGCAGCTCGTGCACGCGCTGCCAGACGAGATCCTTGATGCCGCGTTCGGAAAGCGGCTGGCCGCGGATCAGCTGCGTCGCATCGTCGAACACCGATAGCGGCGTGAAGGCATAAGGATTCGGCACGCGGTCATTCCACGGCCGACCTTCGTTGATCGCCTCGATCACCGGCGCATAGGCGTTGTGACGCACGAAGCTGTTGCTGCCCGCATTGTCGAGATCGAGCGCGCGCGTCATCGCGGCGTTGAGATTGGGCTTGATGTCGTTGCGCCAGAAATCGGGGCGCGAGACTTCATCGCGCACCGCGCCCAGCGTCTGCAGGTCCGCCCTGCCGCGATCGACTTCGGCTTGCGAGGCGTCGACCATCGCGCCGCCCAGCCGATCGAGCGCGCCCGAAAGGAAATGCGATGGCGGCGGCGCATCCGCCGGCTGCGGCAGCACCGCAAGCTGCGCCTCGATCTGATCGTCGGGCGTAAGCATCATTTGCCACCAGCCCGCGCGCGCAGCGCCGCAGAAGCCGTCAGGAAATCGAGCCGGTAGGGCTTGCCGGACTTGTCGCGGATCGGCGTCACATCGCCGGTTGCCGGATCGGAGGTCGACAGCGCGTAGCGGCCGTCTCCGGCAGAGACCAGCCACAGATCCGAGATCGCGTGGCCTTTGAGATCGGGCGCGGCGCCCGTGACGCTCGCATGTGCCAGATCGGTTTCCGTCAGGTGATGCACCACGTCTTCGAAGCCGTCGGCGGCCACCGTGGGCGGCACGACGATGGGATGGCCTCGATAGGTGGAGATGCCGCCGAATTGCCGTCCGTTGGCGTCGAAATGCGCCCCTGCCGCTTCCTGCGCGGCGCGCGCATAAAGCTCGTCGGCCGCGTCGGGATTGTCTTTCGCGTTGAGGCCGGTGCGCGCGGCCCGCGCGGCATAGATCGCATCGGCCGCCGACAGCACGCGGCCGCCTTCATCGGGCACCAGCGAGAACGCCTGGCGCACGCCGCCCGCGCCGATCGTCGCGGAACTATAACCGCCGAACCATCCGGTGGATGCGCCCTTGGTGCCCTGTCCGCGCACGGTGGGCGACGGCGCAAGATCGCTGCCCTTTTCGTTCAACAGGTGCTGGCCCGCGAGCACGTCGCGCGCGGCGGCAACATGCGCGCCGCCCTGCAGCGCCAGACCGGCGGCGGTGGCAAACGAAGGATCCTGCGGCGCGAGCCGCGCGAACACCGATGTGACGTTGCTGCCGAGGCCGTGGGCCAGCGTCTGGATGATTCCGAGCTTTTGATCCGCCGTGCCGTTCGACAGCTGCACCTTGAGCGTGTCTTCCTCCGCCGCCGTCAGAAAGCGCGGCGCGGTGTGATAGCGCTGCGCGGCCGCCTTCGCCGCCTGCACGCGCCCGGCCCATGCCGCCGGCGCATCGGTGCCGTTGAGCGCCAGCGGCTGCAGCTTCACCACGCCCTGATCGTTCGCCCAGGACAGCGGATCGTTTTTCAGCGCCGCGTCCATGCGGTTCTGGAACGTGATGCCCGCCTTGTAGCGTGCGCCCATTTCCGGCGTGGCCCCGTGCGCGTTGGCTTCCGCCGCCAGCCCCTGCAATGCGCCGGACACCTCTTGCGAATTTGCGCCGCGCAGGCTGCCCGCAACCGAAAGGCCCGACATCACCGTCGAATAATGCCGCACCAGGCGCGGATCGTTTCCGGCGGCACGGATCGCGTTGCGCGCCGCGTCGATGGTGTCAGGGGCGACAGGCAAGCCGCTCGCGCCGGCCTCGCGCAGATCGTCGATGGCCTGCGAGGCATAAAGACGGTTTTCGGCGAGCGCGGCATGGGCTTCGCGTTGACGCGCGCGAATCTCGGCTTCGGCCTGGCTCGACAATTCGACGCGCGCCAGCGGATCGAGATCGGGCAGGTAATCGTTCTTCTTGAGATTCTTCAGCAGGCCCGCGGGATCGGCGAGCAACGCCGCGCGGCCGTCATAGAGCGCGAGACGTTCGTGCGCCGTCTGCATCTGCTTTTGGGCGGCTTCGGCCCTGATCCAGCCGCTCGACACGCCGCCCTGCAGCGCCTTTTCGATATTGGACAGGCTGCTGGCGCGTTCGGCCGGATTGGCGGAAAGCGCGGCCGCGCGCGTGTTGGTCTCGATCGTGTCGTCGAGGCTGGCGCCGAATTGGTCCGCCTGCCGCTTGAACGAGAAATCCGAAACCGCCATGCGCCGCGATTCCGCCATCTGCCCGAAATCGGCGGTGAACGCGTTGCGCGCGTCGGGCCCAAGATTTTGCGAAGCCTGATCGCCGATCTTGCGCGCTTCGTCGGCGAAGCGTTGCGCCGCCGTCGAGGGATCGGCATCGGTGCGGAAACTCTGTTGCAGATCGTCAAGCGCCTTGGTCGACGAAAGCCGGGCGTCGACCAGATCCTGTTCGTCTTTCGCCTTGCGCATCTGCTGCGCGAATTGCGCCGCGGCATCGGCCACGGCGCCCACACCGGCATAGGCGGTGCGCGCGCCGGAACTGTCGATCTCGTTGAACGGGACCGAAATCGTGCGCTGGATGACGGACCCGCTGCTCATGCCAGCATCGCCGCGGCCGAGCCCGTCGCGTCCGTAATTGTGCCCGCGGCCTGCGTTGCCGATGCGCTGTCACCGATCTTGCCGAGATCGGCCAGGTCGCTTTTCGCGTTGCCGAGGATTGTGCCGGCGGCCGATGTCCACGCGCCCACCTGCGCGCCATGCGCCTGGGCGAGAAAGTTGTTCGCTTTCTGCTGCGCATCCTTGCGGATCGCCAGCGCATCCATCTCCTGATTTTGCGCGCTCGCCCGCAACAGTTCGAGCGGTGTGCCGGTGGAAATCGAAACGCCGCGGCCGCCCAGCTCATTGACCTGCGAGGCGAGTTTCGCGCGCGCCTGGTCGCGGAATGTCAATTCATTGGCGTAGCCCGCCTGCAGCACGGCGCGCTCGTTCGCCTTGGCGATCGAGGCCTGCGCCTGGCCGCTCATGAACGCCGTGGTCGCCTGGAAGATGGTCGAGATCGGACCCAGCGCTTGCTGATTGCACATCGCCTATGCCCCCTGTTGCGCGTTGGGCGTCCAGGCAAGGATCGTCGCCGGCAAAGGCTGGTCGCAGGTGAGCGTGATTTCGCCGCCTTCGTCCCATGCGGCTTCGAGCGGCACGGGTTCGTAGATCCCGGAGAACAGCGGAACGGCGACGCCCATGTTGTAGCCCTGTGGCGGATTGAGAAGCTCGGCCTGCTTGCTGCCCGACTGGATATTCACGCCGCCGGCATTGCGCACGGCGACGGTCACCTGATTGACGCGCACCGATTTGCCGGAAAGTTTGCTGCCGCCCGCGTCCTTGTCGTAGCGCAGCGACTTCGCGCGCGCCGTCATCGGCAGTCCGACGATCACTTTCGACGCCGCCACGTCGAGTGTGATCGCGCCGGCGGCCACGGCTTGGGGCGGCTTCACCTTGCCATCGGCAAGGATCGAAACCGTTTCGCCGTTCAGGATGTCGAGGCCGGAAATGTTCGTCGCCGGCGCGCCGTCATAGATGTAACCGCAATCGACGAAGAACGAATCCGTCACATCGATGACGGAACGCGCGAACAGCGGTTCGAAAAACGGCATCAGGCTTTCGACGCGCCGCACCGTGCCGGCGGCCAGCGTGCGCGTGACGATCGCCCACAGATCCATGCGCGTGCCGTCCGGCGCGGGGACGCAAGCGATGTCCTCGACCGCGCCCTTGACCGTCACCTGCCGGTGCCAGCCATTGATGTCCTGATCCTTGCGCAGGGTGCAGCTGGCCAGCACGCCGTCGTCGCGCACCGCGAACAGCGTGCGGTAGGGATCGCGCATCCAGGCGAGTTTCGTCACGCCCGGCCCCGTGATGTGATCGGCGGCGATCGTGAGATCGGGGGCCACGTAATCGGACTGGTTGATGTCGTAGCCCATTTCGTGGATGCGCTTGCGGTCGCGGCTGATGAACACCGGCCCGTCGACTTTCACCGCATTGGTGTAGGCCGAGCCTTCGCTTGTGCCCTCGGCGATCTCCACATTGTCGGGCGCGATGCGCGTGCCGTCCGCCGGCTGCAGTGTGCATTCGTCGCCCGCCGTGCCAATGCCGAGAACCCGGAACGAGCAGAGCCAGGCGGGGAAGTTCACCTGTCCCTCGCGCGCGGCCATCGTGTATTTCAGGGCTTTGTCGTCGGTGACGTTGATCGCGTCCATGTTGGTGTAATCGTCGATGCAGCTGCCCCACACCGTCGTCGGCTGATAGTCCGTCGCGGCCGCGTAGAACCGGCCCTTGTGAAATCCGACCAGTTTTGGAAAACCGCGCCGCGTGCTCCACGCGCCTTCCGCCCAGCGCCAGGTGCCGTCGCCCTGCACCTCATCGGGGATGTAGGTAATCGCCTGGCAGGAAACGTGTCGCGCGTCCGTGTAGCCGGTGATCTTGGCGATGCCCCAGCCGGAATGCAGGAACTGCCACTTGATGGCGTTGCCGCCATATTCGTCGCCGTCCCAATCGACGCCGACCAGATGCACCGGGGGTTCGGTGCCGCCCTTGTTGTGAATGGCGGCGCCGACCTTCTTGTACCAGTTGTTGCCCCAGCGCCGGATGATGCCATCGGGAGCGCCGTCGATCTCGGGCTGCCAGACGGAATATTTGTTGCCGTCCGGCGCGCGGATCAGGATCAGCCCGCCGACATTATCGGCGGTCCACAGATCGGTATTGGCCGCGAGATTGAAATCCGTGCCCTTCGGCATTTCTCCGGCGGCGTCGCTGGAAATCGTCACGCCGTCGTCGATGTTTTCGTCGAGGAAGGGACCATTGCGGAACACCGCATCCTCGATCGTCCAGTCCGTTTCGGCCAGGCGTTTCAGTATCTGGACGGGGCGCTTGCCGGTCGACAGGAACATAACGTCGGCCTGTTGCGCGTAACGCAGCAGCGCGATTTCGTCGGCCGTGAACGAGGTCGCGAGTTCGAAGGGATCGGCGCCGTCGACAAGAATGCCGAAATCGCGAAAGGCGCGCATGGTGCCGACGCCGAATTCGAGCGCGTAGCCGTCCGTCGCCGAAAATACGAACGGCACAAGGGTCGAAGCGGCAAGCGCGGCGTGAACATCGCGAAAGCCGGAACGCCGCGTCATGCCGCCTTGCGCGAGCACCACGAAGTTCTCGCATTCCTTGAGGGCTGCGCGAAAGCGGGTGATGTCGGCGCGCGCGTCGAGATTGGGCGAGATCTCGCCACCGGTGAAATTGCGCTGGGCCGAGGCTTCGGTGCGCGCCATCTATCGCCTCGCGCGCAGAACGTCGGATTCGGGCACCTCATCGGCGGCGCCCTCGATCGCGTCGGAAGGGAAGGCGTCGAGAAACGCGGCTTGCGCCTGTTCGCTCATCGACTCGGTGATCGCCCCATCCTTGGCGAGTTCCGGTGCGCAGGCGGATGCGAGCGCAAAGGCGAAGGCGGTGCGGAATTGGGCGTCCCAATTCGCCACCGCCGTTTCGCGCGCGAGATAGCGCACCCGGATGGGCGAGCAGTAATCGGTGAGGATCAGCCGCCCCTCGACCTTCCATTCGCCGTCCTTGCCGTCGCACTCGTTGACTTCGAGCACACGCAGGCACCACGGATCGGTGGGAAGCCCGTATTGATAGCAGAATCCGAAGGCGGGTGCGTCGACGAGCTTGGAGAGCTTGGCGCGGCGGCTGGCGAAATTCCACGGATAGCGGCGAATCGAGGCATCGCGCACAGATGCGAAATGCTTGCGCAGCACCATCGCGGTGTTCGATTGATCGGCGTCGATGTCGACGATGGCGGGAACGCGGATGTGCGAGAGCGCTTCATTGGCGACGGCCGTCTCGGTCGAGGCATCGATCTGCGGCATGCATATCCCGCGTTACAGAAAGGGAAGGGGGCGGCGCGCAGAAGTCTCCCGAACCACAAACACGCCGCCCGCCGATCCGCGGGCCGAGGGGGGCTCGGCCCGCGAAACCGTTATTCGGTGGCGTAATCGAGCGTCAGCGCGATTGATCCGTCCGCCGTTGCGTCGGCGTTTTGCGTGCCCATCACGGTGAGATTGCCGCCCGGATCGTCGGCATAACCGGCGATCTCCCATGCGCGCTTTGCACGGTTGGCAGGCGTGATGCCCGTCAGTCCCTTGCTGCCCGCGGTGTGGATGTCCGCGCCGTCGATCAGGCAGTTGACGGACTTGGCCACATAGCCGTTCACGTCATCCTTTTTGCCGAGACCGAGGTCGTAATCGATCACGCCGGTGAGCGCGGTGAATTCAAGCAATGAGGCCGGATTGATGATGCAGCTCGACGGGATTTCACCGAATTCGTGCGTCGAGGTTGCGGAATCGCCGTTGGCGACCGTGGCCACGCCGCAAAGCTGTTTGAGATGCCCGGCGCGCGTTTGCACTGGCTTGAGCGACGGCGGCGTCACAGACGGGTCGACGCCGGAAGATGCATATTTTTTCACAACACCCATTTTGCTTCCTGCTTTCTGGAGCGAATGGCGCTCCGGTTTCGAAACATCGAGAGGCGCGCGGACCGGAGCCCGCGCGCCTTACGATCAGGCTTCCTTGCAGATGACCTTGAACACCTTCTTTTCGTCGGTGCGGGTCGCGCCGGCGTACTGCTTCAGGTACACCTGCGTGTTGAACTGCTTGTCGTGCCGCTCGCCGATCTTCGTGACGAGCTGGGACCATTTGCCGACATGCATGCCGCTGCGGCACCAGGCGGGGCACCAGCGGTAATTGCCGGATTTCTGGATGCGCTCGACATGGACGATGTTCACGCCCATGTAGGCTTTGAGCACGCCGTTTTCGAGCTTGCCGTTGTCGGCATAGTCCTTGTCGACATACTTCGCGTCGTTCCAGAGATCTTCGGCCTGCTGGCCGGTGAGCGCGATCGACAGCGGGTCATAGGTGATGTCGATCTCGTTCTCCATCGCCAGGCGGCGAAGGCGAATGAGCTTGGCGACACTCATGCCGGTGTCGGCGCCGCCGACGTCTGCACTGACGTCCTGACTGCCGTCAGCCGGAAACGCTGTCGAATCCGTGCCGTCTTCGCCGGTTTTCGCGTTGCCGAAAAACGCCGGGATGATGATGCCGGTGTCGAGCTTGCGGCCCATGGCGATCGCCGCGTTCTGCGTCAGTTTCGACGTGGGATCGACCAGCTGCAGCGCAAGGTCGAAGGGATCGAACAGATCGCCCCAATGCCATTTGCGCGGCGCAACCCAGCGCTGATAGCGCGGGGTGGACATGATCGGCGTATCGCCGTTGCGGGTGTCGTCGAACTCCGCTTCGGTTGCGCCCAGCTGCTTGACCACTTCGGCGGACCGGCCCTTATAGGTATCGCCGTCCATCAAGCCCTGCAGCTTGCCCATGTACTGCGGAAGCAGCTGGATGTTCGTGGTGAACTGATCCTGCTGCCATTTTTCAATTTCGGTGTCTTCGGTGCCCAGCGGCATAGCGAAACTCCATCGTTTGGTTGATCCAGACGGTGGGGTTGCCCGCTTCGGGGTCGTCCGCCGGTCCTCTGTCGAGAACTTTGGCGGCGCCACGGACCCGGCCTTACCCGTTACGAGGGCCAGTCGGCCGGACTTACCCGGCAGGTAGCGGACGATGATTTGCGCGAACGCGAATCAGGGTTACCCGCTCAACGATCTCAGGAGGGCGCAAGGCTTGGGAAATTCGTCAAGCAAAAAAAAACAGGGAGGCGCGATGCCTCCCCAGTTGCTCCGATGTAGAGCGAAATTATTTCGAACCGCTGATCAGCCGTTGCAGGCGCGACATGCGTTCGACCGATTCCCGGTGATTGGGATGGTTCTTGTCCCGATACACCTTCATGAAATTCTCATCCGACATCAGGCGCGTCTGCTCCGCTTTGGCAGCCGCCGGCGAATCCTTGAAGCCGCCGTCACCGCCGCCCTTGAGCGTATCTTCGCCAAGCATTTCGGCGATCTTGTCGAACAGCTTGATAGTTTCCACGCTGCCTAATTCGGCGTCGACTTTATCGATGAGCGCATTCTCGTCGACGTTGATCAACCCCGCCATATACTTCCAGGCTTCTTTCGCGCGCGCCGTGTGCGCATTCACGCTGGCGCCGAATTCCTTGAGGATTGCCGCTTCGGTTTCCTGTTTCTGTTGCGCGAATTGCTGGCCGAGGCCCGTCACTTCTGCGACGCGGGCCGAGATCAGTTCGTCATACATCGCCTGAATGGTTGCCGCCGGCACCTTGGCCTTGTGCGCCGCCGTGAGAAAAACCTTTTCCAGCCCTTCGTCATACGGAATCGGCTGGCCGTCCGCGCCCTTCGGCATTTCGGCGCGTTTGATTTTGTAATCTTCCGGCTTGTCGGGAACGCCGAGCTTCTTCCAGCCTTCCCAGCTGTTCAACGCTTCGGGATCGTCGAGCCGTGGCGCGGGAATTTTATCGGTGCCGACCAGCTTTTCGACGCCGCGATAGGATTCGAACACCGCGTTGATGTCGACCGGCCCGCCGTCCTTGCCCGCCTTGCCCCAGCCCTTGCGTTCGAAGATTTCCTTGTTCTCTGGCGACAGCGTGCCGTAGAGCGCGCCGTAGTCGATTGTCGGGGCCTGCTGCTGTTGCTGCTGGCCGCCGCCCTGTTGCTGCTGCTGGCCGCCACCCTCCTGGCCGCCGCCTTCACCTGCACCACTCATTCGGGATCTCCTTCTGTCCGGTCTTTCAACAATTTCAGATCGACCGGCGAGAGACCGGCCGCATGCTGGATGTGCAGGAAGGCGTCGCGCCGGCCTGCGTTGTAGATCGTGAGATCGCGGTCGCCCTGCACGAACACGCTGTCATGCACGCAGCAATAAAGCGCGAGATCGGCCATCGCGAGCGGCGCGGTTTTCAGCAACAGGCGATATTCCGCCGAGACGCGCGACGCCTTGCCGTGACTGCGCCACATCTCCTGCAGCCAGTTCAGGATCACGACCTTGGCTTCCGAAATCGACTTCATGCGGCCTGCTGTTGCGGATTCTGCACGGTTGCCACGGCCTGCGCACCCTTATGTGCGGCATCGGCGAGCGGTTGCGCCGCGGCGAGCGCGGTTTGCATCTGCTGTTGCGCGATACGGTTCTTGCGTTTCGCCGCCGTGGTTTCGTCATCGTTGATGATGCTCGGCACGCCGTAACCATCGGCCACCAGATCGGCCGCGACGTCGCCATTGAGCTTGTCGAGCGCTTCGGGCGCGACGGTTGCGATCATGCCGATGCCTTGCACCGCGCGCAGCACGCCGGCGGCGGCGGCGGACTTTTGCGCCAGCGCCATCGGCGAGGTGAATTCGATCTGCAGGGTGCGGCCCTGCATCTCGCGCGGCGGCGGCGGAAACACGCCGGGGATTTTCTGCAGCAGACGAAAACGGCGCATCACCAGCGGCGTGAGAAATTCCGACTGGATGCGGCCGAGATACGGCCCCATCAGCCGCATTTTTTCTTCGTTGCGTTCCAGCACTTCGGTGGCCGTCATGCCGGTGCGGCCGACGAGTTGCATCACGCTGAAGAAAAACGCGTCCTTGATCGCTTCGCGCAGCTGGTTTGCCATTTCAAGGCTGAACGGCGTGTTCACGTTTTCGACCAGGCGTTTCAGCATCTGATCGCCGCGCGAATTGATCGCGCCGTAGGTGACCTTGCCCGGTGCGGTGCGCACGACGGAAATACGCCCTTCGTCGGGCGCGCCCCAGGGCGGATTGCCGGCCAGCTCGCCCGCCTGCAGGTTCGTTTTCGTCATCACCTGCAGCGAACGGTTGTCGGCCAGCGCGATTTCGCCGGGGCCGCGGCCGTACTTTTCGCCGGCGGCGACTTCCCAGCGCGGCGCGAAATAGGGGAAGTCGTCGAAGCCGCCGCGGCTGATTTCGTGCATCGTCTCGACTTCGAAGTAGACGCTGACGAATGCCTTTCCGGCGTGACCGAACATGCCGCGCTGGAAGCGATCGTTCGGCACCACCGCGTGGATGATGTCGACCAGGGCGTTCGGTTCGTCGCCCGCGAGTTTCTTCAGCTTCGGCGAAACCTTGTCGGCGCCGAACATCTTGAGCGCTTGCGCAGCTGTCAGGCTTTTCGGGCGGCGGTAGAGCTGATCGACTTCGCCGTCCGCATTGACGTCCCAATAGCATTCCGAGATCGGGCGGCAGATGTCGCGGAACCGCGAACGATCCTCGGCCATTTCGCTCGACATGACCGAATTGCCAAGCGAAGCGATGTCGAGAAAGACGCTGGGCGCCTGCGCGTAGAACGACGAAAACGACGATCCGAAACTCGCGAGCAGCCGGCGCGACACGACATCGAACCACGGCCGCACGCCCGACCATTTCGAGAAGTCGGGATCGAGATCGGACAGCTTGAACCAGATTGTGGCCGGATTGGCCGCCGTGCCGTAAAGCCCCGCCGCCATGTTCTGCGCCGCGTTGATGGCGGTGGCATCGAACACGCGCGTCATGCGCTTGTTGCCGGGCGTTTGCGGCCCGCGGATCTCGTTGCGCAGCGGCCGCGTGATCTCGGCGATATCGGCCCAATGGCTTTCCGTGGTCGAGCGTTCGGATTTCAGGAAATCGGCCTCGCACAAAAGCGCCTTCAGGCCGGTGGGCGATTCATCGGCCTGGCCTTTGAGCGGGACCGCGTGCTGGCTCACGATCCGGTGCCCAGCAACATTTGGCGCGACACCGAGCCGCCGGGATTGGCGGTGTTGATGCCGCCCAGAAGCGTCTGGCCGTAGCCGAACGCATCCTTGCGCGCGGCGATCGCCTGATCGCCAGCCGCCTTCACGGCGCGCGATTGCGGATCCTGGTTGACGACGGGGCGGGGCATTGAAAAGCACATCAGCGGTTCTCCCACTCAGAGCGCAGCCAGGCGCACAGGATGAAGGTTTCGTTGTTGCGGCCGAACGCCCGGCACGCGCCTTCCTCCGCTCCGCCGGCATGGCGGATGAAGCGGCGCGATTGCGTGTGCGTTTCGAGCACGCGGCATTCCAGGCGGCGAAATCCGGCGGCGACCAGCATCGGCCCCAGCCGCGTGCGCAGATCGCGCACCAGCGCGCCCGCGAGGCGCGGAAAATCCGAGGTGGCGAACAGGTTGACGGAGGCCAGCGCCCCCGATTCGTCGAGTGGCCATACCCAGAGGAGGGCGCAAGGCTTGGGCGATCCGTCAAGCCCATAGGCGAGCGCCATGGGCGCGTGGGGCAGGGCGGCGGCAGTTTCGGCGGCGAAACGCCGGCGATCGTCGTCGCGCCGGCTGGCGAAGATCTCGGCCGCATCGCTGTCGCGCATGTTGAGCGCAACGTCGAACACATCGCCCGCGGTGGGCACGCGCCGCCAGATCGTCCTAGCCATGAGCGTGCGGATCCCAGTTCGTTTCCTCGCGCGTGCGCCGGCGGTTTTTGCCGCGCGCGCGCAGCGCCGAATAATCGGACGAGCCGAGCACGCCGTATTGCAGGGCATCGTGGACGTGGCTGAATTCGTTTTTGATCGGCACCGGCGTTGCGATCTTGTAGCCGTGCGTGACCGTCTTCCCGAAGCAGTAGCCCGAACTGAAACCCTTGCGCAGCTCCATGCAGGACGGATCGATCAGAAGGTTCGGCGTGCCGTCATCGTGCAGGCGCAGCGGCTGTTTCACCGCTTCGATGCGAACGGCCGGATCGTTGCTGGGCGCTTCCTCGATGTTGATGCGCATGCAGTTGCTGACGATCTCGATCCACGGATCGTCGCTTGTGTCGCTGGGATTGACGGCGGACGGATCGGCCCACGCTTCGATTCGGCTGGCGTTGCCGAAGTGATCGGCGAGCCAGTAGGAACATTCCTGTCCGAATTGCATCGCCGCACAGCGTTGCGCCGCGCGAAATTCCGCCAGCACGCGGATCTTGCCGCCGAACGTGCGTTGCAAGGCGACGCAGCGGCCGTCGCGCCCGGCATCGAAGCCGAGGATCAGCGCATTGTCGGGATTGAATTTCAGCGGCGACTGCGAAATGTGAATACCTTCGCTGTACTCCGAATAAACCGGCTCGCCGATGCGGCTGAAGCCGAACTTGTTATGGATGAAACGGTTGATCCACCACGGCTCCTTGCCGGCCATCATGTTGTCGTAATAGCCGTCGCGAAGGTTCTTCACGTTTTCCGCGTTCGGATCGAAGCCGCCCGGCTGCTGGAAGAACGCGTAACCCTTCGGCAAATTCTCGACGAACATCTTGTACGTCCAGTTGTCGAGATCGGGCGCGTTCATGTCGGCGAACAGCTTGCACCAATAGGGCACGAACTGTTTCCAGTTTTCCGGGCGATGTTGCGGCGACGGATAGCGGCTCAAGCGCGGCTGCATGTAGGAAATCATTTCTTCCGGCTGCGCATCGAGGCCGTTGATGAAACACCATGTCAGCTGCAGCCCGTCGCAGAATTCCTTGACGTTGTGATCGCCGACCGCGACGAAGCGCACCTCGACATGCATCGACGTGCCGTCATCGAGCGCGAAGTCCAGCGTTGCAATTCCGGGCTCGCCGCCGCGGCCGCCCTTGAAGCTGAAGACATCGCGCGGGAAGCATTCCTCCCACGATGGAATCGTGTTAGATTCCAAATTCCGATAGGTGTCCCGAACCACCGCTCCGCGCGAATATCGCACGCCGTCGACCGGCGATGGTGGGACTGCCGCAGAACAGAGCAGGCCCTTGAGAAACGCAGCGGTTGTTTTCCCCGACCCGTATGGCCCCATGATGCACGACACGCTTGCCGGGTGTGTCAAAAATTTTCGCGCTTGCTCTCCATCGGGCATCCATTCGCGCAGGAAGCCCTGAAGCGATTGCGCGCCTTGCGCGCTCATACCCCGACCCCATGACGAGCGAACAAAATTCGCGCCGCCAGTCCAATCCTCAGCCTACGGAGCGAAATCGTTCCAAGGGCGAAAGCCTGTCTGCGTACCCCGCGTCGGAATTTTTCGGCGGACCGCCCCCCCGGGGTCGCGCCCGCGCGCGGCAGTCTGGGCGCAAACAGGGGGGGTACGGGCAGGTTCCCTCGGGCGGCCCTGCCGCCGTCGCCCAGCTGATTTCCGATCAGATGGTTCTCGTGGCGCAATGCCAGCGAATTCAATGGCTTGGCTTGCGCGTGAGACTTTGCGCGTGAGACTTCCGCAACGGTCATTCGGCTAACCATCTGAATTCTCTGCGTTTTCTTCTTCCGGTGTCGGCAGCGCATCGAGGACCAGATCCGTCACCTCGAAGCCCTGCGCGGCGGCCTCGCGCGCGGCCTGATCGAGCAGCTGCAGCACACCGTCGCCACCGGGCGCCGATCCTGCGCCCAGATGCAGGTGCAGCGCGGCCGATTTCGTCTGCACATCGACCGCCAGCGGCATCTTCGAGTGCCGGTAAGGCGCGTAGCGATCGGCGGCGTCGATGATCAGCCGCATCGCTTCGATTCCCTTGCAGCCCAGCTGGTTGGCGATCAGTTTCGCGCGCGTGAGCAGCGCGACCAGATCGCCGCCGGATCCCAGCTCGGCCAGCGTCAACAGCGGCGAGCGGTATCCCAAGGCCTCGTGATAGGCGATCACGTCGCGCGTGTTGCGGTTCGACGCGCCAGGCGGTCGCCCAGGTCCGCCGCTCGCCGCCGGCACCGCCGCCGCGCTCGGCGTTTCGCCAAAAAGGTCCCCGCCCGTCTGCGAATCCCCCGGCAAACCGAGGTCTTTTCGGTCCAACCCTGCCAGAGCCGCTTGAACGCCCAATATCGCACCAATTTTTTATTCCGGCGAAGCACTCAGGAGGGCGCAAGGCTTGGGCGAAACGTCAACTGAAACCTGTAGGACAGCCGTAGGACAGCCAATGGGACAGATAAGATATTGATATATATACACAATATATCATTTGTCCCATTGTCCTGCTGTCCCACGACCTTTCCTAATGCGCGCGCGCACGCGCGAGCGTGTACGTTGCGTATGAGCGCCGTAGGACAGCAGGACAACAGGACAAACCGCAATAAATGCAGCGTTTCCAACACTCTATCTGTCCCATTTAATGGCCTCTCTTAACTCCCCGAACCCGGTTTAACGGGACAGGTTCACGTCGCGTTCTCGGTATTTGCGTCTTGTTATGTCCATTCGGGTGCGGGTGCGGGCGGGCGCGAAGGCGGCGGAACTGTCATGGCCGAGCGGGTGGGGGATCGAAATCGGCGCGGCGTGCCGCCGCTGGTCCGGTGCGATGCCCGTGCTGATCCGGCCGCGAAGGGCGGCCGGGCACGGCTCATCGCGCACCCGATTCGCAACCATCGAGACCGGTTTCAGGTGAATCCGACTCGACAACGCCCGGCGTTTTGTTCTCAATCCGTTCCGCCATGAGCGCCGCGCCCGAACCGATCAATCTGCCGATCCAGCACGTCCACACCTTGGTCGAGGCTTCGGCCTTCGACACGCCGGTTGTCATCTTTTGCATCGGGTGCGGGCGGTCGCACAAAGCCGATCCGCAGCTCCTGGCGCGCAAGCTCGGGCCGCTTCCCTTCGGCCTGATCGTCGGCGTCTTCGCCTGCAGGCGCTGCCAGGCGCGCGTGTCGGCCGTGTTTCCCTGGTATGCGCCGACGCCACACGAATGGGCCAAGATCGCGCGCGATCACTTGCCCAAGCCGGAAGAACCGCGGGTCTATGTCGACGGCCGGCAATTCCCCTACCGCATCGATCTGTGGCATTCGAACCATCAGATCATCGCCCGCACTTTGGCCTTTATCGACAATTCCAGCGTGGCGGACCTCGCCTTCGAGCAATATCTCCAACTTCATCCGCGCGACGACATCACCTTGCGCAACGTCACGATGTTGATGCGCGACAGCCGCCGCCCCGAAGTCAAGCCCGTGAAATAAGGATTTTCGCGATGCCGACACCTCCGCCCGACGAACACGCGCAGCGCGCGGCCGTCATCGCCCACGCCATCAGCAAGATCGAGGAATTCCTCGCCGACGACGCGCTAACGGCCGAAGGCGTGCTGCAGGACATCGCGACGATGATCGAGATCCGCGGCCTTCACGTCTTTGAAACCATGCCCCGCTTGCCGCCGCCCTGAAGCCTTGCCTGGGCCGCTGCCGCGCGCCATCGTGCCCAGATTCGGGTGGGGGATCTCCATGCATCGCATCGTCGTTTTGGCCGTCGCTGGCATTCTGTGTGGCTGCGCGACGCAACTACCTGTCCTTCGCTGGTCGAAGCCGGACGCGACCTACGACCAATTTCTGAAAGACCGTTACAGCTGCATCCGCGATGCCAAGGGCGAAGCGGCCTCGGGCTATGTGAATCAATACGGCGGCAGAATGAACGCCGGCACCGTTTTCGACGGCAATATGTTCAAGTCGTGCATGAATGCCCAAGGATGGCGCCTGGACCCTAATGGCTTTGCGCCGCCGGCCGATGCCGTTGTGCCGATGCACTAGGCCTCCGGCCGGATCGAATCATCCCCAGCCACGTTGAGTCGACCATGACAGGCGAACGCGAAGCATTGAACCGCCGTCCCGGCACGATCGTCGGGCCCGCGCCGGCGGATGAGCGCGAGCATTTCTATGTTTGCCCGGCGTGCGGCCAGGCGGTCGACATGCGCCGCCTGGGCGACGTTTTCCATCATGAGGACGAAGGCCATCAGCCCATCCCGCCAAACTGAGGCGCAGAAGCGCGAAGCGATCCTTCAGGCGGCGCGCGGAGCCTATCCGCACGCGATTTCCGCCAGCTCGATCAGCGCGGCCGGCCTGCGCGAGATCGCCGATCAGCTGGTGCGCGGCAAGCTCTTGCTCAAGGCGAAATACAAAGGCCAGTCGGCTTATCGCCTGCCGGATCCGACGCCGGCGAAAACCGTCATTCCAAAACGTCCGCAAGGATCCGGCGCCGCCTACGAACGCGAAGTGGCCGACGCCACGCGCAAGCTGCGCGAGAGCATGGGGTTGAAACACAAAAAACCGCCGCCGGCGTGAACCGGCGGCGGCAACACAATCGAGCGACGGGCTGAACCCCTACGGTCGTACCGTTCCCAAAAGGTACTGGGGCCTTGCGGGCCGTACCAGACCGCTCTCTCCGGATATTCCTTAACGCGTGATGTGCTTGACGCCCCACATCACGGCTTCTTCAATCTTCGTCTTGGCGAGCGCCAGTTCGCGACTGCCGCCAAGACTGTCGATCAGAGTGTGAAACTCAAGACCGATATCCTTGATCTGTGCATTGCGGTTTTCTCTTCGTCCGTCAGCACGCGATACGCGTGCCGCATGACATTGTTGACCGTCCGCTCATCGCTCGCGGAATTCACTGTCGCGGAATTGTTTTGCGCGTCCATTTCAATCTTCCTCTGCATCTGTGTCGTAGTTCACGACGGTTTCGCATCCTTCGGCGTGGCGCGAACGGCAGGGCGTTTTCTCGAAGCATTCGGTGCAGAACACCTTGCCCGGCATCTTCTCGCAGGTGTGCACTTTCGTCGTGATCTTGCCGCAGTTCGGGTTGCTGCACGTATCCATCGAATTCCTCCGTTCGCGCCTTGCCGGCTATTGCTGCTCGCCGTAATTCGGCCGCCACATGTTCGGCCCATCGCCCTGCTTGATGTTGGCTTCCCAATACTGGTCGCCGGGTTTCAGGACAAAGAGATCGCAGCCGCCATGCTCGCGGATGCCGCCGATGATGGCCGCGTGAACCTTCACCCCATCGGGATGGGTGAACAGCACCGGCGCGCCAATAAACGGCTTTCGTCCGAAAATCTCCTCATCCGCCTGCTCGCCGGCATCGCCCGGCTGGGCTGGCGCCTGTTCGCCGCCATTGGCGTTCGTCTGATGGCCGTCGCCGTTTTCACCCTCCACGCCAAGCGCGGACTTCACCTTGTCGACGAGCTTGTCGACCATGCCCTGCGCACCGCCTTGCTTCTCGCCGCCGCCCTGGTCGCCCTCGGCCGGCTGCTCCTTTTTCAGATTTAAGCTCATATCACTCTCCGTTTCGCCAGCACGCAGGATTGCGTACTGGAATAGTTCGGCTTCGAGCCAGTCCCGAACGCGCTCGCGCGAAGCCGCCCCCATCGCGAGCACCAATTCGAGCGTGTTCACCTCTGCCTCCGCTTCGGCCGCGGCGTTCGCTGAAATCGTTTGGTGCCGCGGCTCGCGTTCCTGCGCGCCGTCAGGATGTGATCGAGCGAAAGCCATTTCGGCGGCACGCGCTTGCGCTTCATTTCCGCCCCATCGGCATCATCGTGACGGCAACGACCCGAAAGCCATTTTTTTTAAGAGCCTCCCACGACATGACGGCCGTGCTGCAGAAGCGCCGCACACAATCGCGCCGCTGGGATGCCGTGGTGTACGGCAGCAGATAGCCGTCGCGCACGTTCGCCATGCAGAACGCGCGCGACGGCTTTATGGGCCATGCTTTCGTCTTCACTTCCGCCTCCGCTTCGCGCCCGGTCGTTCGTCGATGGCGCGGCCGTGGAATTCGGCATCGATCAGGATCGCCAGGCGCGCGATCGCGTGGCCCAGCACATGGGCGCGGCTTTCGGGATCTTCGAGACGGCCTTCCTGATATTCGCCGATGTGGCGCAGCGCGCCCGAGATCATGTCGCCTGAATAGATATCCTGATGCCGCCAGTTGAACGGCCCGCGCCCCGGCTTGGCGTTGCCGTGATCGAGCGCGATCGCCGCCTCGCGCATCGCCACATCCGGCAACAGATCGAGCCGCACCTTGCCGCGCTCGCGGATGGATTTACGCGACATGCGCACCCTCGTTTAGCAGCTGTTCGACGGAGCGGCGGCCTTCCCGTTCAAATGGCTGCGATGCCGCGATCAAAAAAAATGGCGCAACCTCTTTCGAGGTGCTCGAATTCTCGACGCAGAGGCTATGGATGGCTTTGATGGGATCCGGTCCCTGCTCATCCCGCCGGCGAAAGGCTATTCGTGCCGCTTCGCGGTCAGCGCTCGGCCACGAAAGCAAAGCGTCGCCGTGCCTCTTCTTGGCGGGAAAACAAATCTGCCACACGTGATCGCTCATCACCTGTCCCTCGTATCCACCAGTTCGATCACATCGGCGTCGGCGCTCGCATCCAGATCCGGGAACAGCGTGTCCCAGGGCAGCACCGTCACGTAATGGCGCGGCCCGTCGATGCGCAGGCGCAACGGCTTGCCGTTGGCGCCATGCGTCATCGCGCCGGGCAGGCGCTTGAACATTTGCGGCCAGGCGTTCGTGGCGCCCGCGGCACCCGCCCATTGCGTGCCCGCGAAGATCTTCGCCAAGCCGTCATGCGTGTTCGAAATCGCCAGCCGCCATGCCGGCTCATGATTTCCGGCATCGCCCGCGCGGGCATCGCGAAACAACAGCATCCCGCACTTCGCCAGCACGCGCAACGCATCGCCCGACGAATTGCATCTTTTCAGTTCGCGTGCCTCGCGCAGCCACCACGCCACCGTCTCGTTCGAGCCGCCGCGGATCATCAGCGGCGTCGCCGCCAGCAGATGCGCAAGGCACGCGCTTTCATCGCTTTCCGATCCGCTCGTTTCAGCCAACGTGCTCGCCGGCAGCGCAGCCCCCCACGCATCCGGGTTCGCCACGTCGAGCGTATCGAACATCAACAGGTCGTAAGCCGCCCCCAGCGCACCGAACTGATCGGCCGCGCGCGCATCGTGGCCGTGACGGCGCAACGCTTTGCGATAGGCGCGGAACGTGTCGGCATAGCGCGGCCAGCCGTCCAACAGGCGCTTGCGCAGCTCGCGCCCGATGCGCTGCCAGCGTTCGCGGTCGCCCAACAGCGGATCGTCTTCCGCATCCTCATCATCGCCGCCGGTCTCGCGCACCTGTTTGTTCTCGATCGGATGCAGTTCGAGAATGCACAAGCGGCTGCGGTCGGCCGGGCGCAGCGGCGGAATGATGATCGAGCTGGCGAGAAACGCGTTCCTCACCGTAAACGTCATCGCCTGGCCGCCGGGCGAGCCGCGCCCGCGTTCGTCGCCCGACGAGGCGATGCGCATCAGATCGATGATGGCGCGCGCGCGCCGGTTGTCTTCGGTCGATTCCAGTTCGTCCAGCAGAACCGGCCGCGAGGAATTGGCGATCTTCTGCGAAAGGAAGGCGGGCGTCGCATCGGCCGCCGCGATGAACGATCCTTTCGACAGGATCCATTTGATCAGCTTGAGCAGGGTCGATTTGCCGGTGCCGCGCCCGCCGGTGATCCAGCACATCGGCCGCCATTCCGGCGCCGCACCCAATATCGCAGCCCCGATCCAGCCCAGCAGCAATCGCCCGTCCGTTGTGCCCCGGTCGAAATTCCACGTCTCGAACAGTTCGAGCACGGTTTCGGCAGCGGCCGATGTCGCCTTGGCCGCGGGTTCGGGCAAACGCGGCGCGCCGGGATAAAGCAACCGCCCGCGCAAGCCCACGCCCGCGCGTCCCGGCGTGCCGGAGGTGTGCAGAATATCGCCGCAATGCATGACGAGCGTGCCGTCGTCTTCCACCCAGGTGCCGACGTCGCGCACGCATTCCGAAGGATCCCACAAGCCCATTTCCTCGCAGGACGCAATCAGCACCGGCGACAGACGCCCATGCTTGAATTCGCCGGTGGGTTCGCCGTCCTTGTTGTAGCTCGGCCAGTTCGCGACCAGATATTCGTCGCCGCCGAACAGCGCGATGATGTTGTTGCGGCTGATTTCCTTGGCGATCAGCGAAATGAACTCGCCGGATTTGTTCAGGAAATAGAATTCGTTCTTCAGCTTGCCCAGCGCCTTCACCGGCGCCTCGCGCGGCAGCCGCGTCGGCGGCGGCCGACCCGCGCCCGTGGGCGGCGGTGGCGGCGGCGCATCGTCTTTCTTGCGGCGATTGCCCTTCACCCTGCGCGACGGGTTGTCGAACGCATCGGCCAGCTTCACCACATTGTCGGGCGTTTCGTCTGTCATCACGCAGCACGCTTGAATGGCGTTTTGCCGTTGCCAGATGATGGAAAACGATAGTGATACCAGCGGTCACGGATGAATTCGCGCGAGTATTCTGGCGGCACAACGCGTCCGTGCACCTTTGCAGCCATCTGTAACAGCCACACAATCGAAGCACCGCACCACAACCATTCCAACGCCAGCTGCTCTGCTGCCAAACGCCCATGCGTTTCGCAATGACGCAGATAGATCGCCTCCGCTTCGTCGATCAGTGTCGGATCTTCACTGGCCCCACGAAACGCGTGAAAGACATTTTGTTCGAACACGGAGAGGTTCGACTGCGCAATCATGTTAAGCCGCCTTGCGTGCTTTCTCGCGCTCGGTGGCATTGACGATTTTTTCGGCAAGGATCGCCTTCACCGCGCCGCCGTCGACGACATGCACCTGCAGCGCGTTCCTGTAGATCTTGGCGAGCGTCACGCTTTCGAGCGTGGCGCGCAGCAGCGCGGGATTTTCCAGCCACAGCACATGCGTTTTGAGCACCAGGCAGAGCGCATGGATGATCGCCGCGCGCACCAGCCCGGCATTGCCCCCCCCCAGTCTCGGTGATCAGCTTAAGCGCCAGCGTCAGGATCTTCGCGCCGTATTGATCGAGGCAGCGTTCCAGCGCGCCGATGGCCAGCGTATCGCCCGGCTTGTCGCACAATTTGATGTTGCGCGGCACGCGCACGCCGCCTTCATCGCACACCGCTTTCAACGCCTGCGCCTTGGCGTCGCCGGCGGCGAGCCGTGCGGCATAGATCTGCAGGTTGTTGGGCCGCGTGATATTGCCGTTGATCACCGCGAAGGCGCGGGCTTCCTCCTCGCGCGTGCAATGGACCACCAGACAGGGCAGCGCATCGATTCCGCCATGCGTTTTGGCGGCAACCGCACGATGTTGCCCATCGATAATCGCATATCCGCCCGGACGGGGACTGACCACCAGCGGCGTGAAATACGCCCAGCGAAAATTCTCCGCGATGTTGCGCACATTGCGGCGGCCGTCATCAAGCACTTCCCGCTGATAGGCCGGATCGATAAACAGCTTGCCGATTTCGATCCATTCGAGCGCGCCGCGCTCGCCGCGATTGATCGCAGGCATGATGGCGCTGGCGAATTTCAATGGTGCAATCGGTTTCAGGTCGCTCACGCCGCCATCCTTTTTCCCAGCAACACGTCGTTAAAATCCTTGAAGCCGGCGGGCGCGCGGATGATCTCGATGTCGAAGCCGCGCTCGAAGGCGAGCACGTTCACGACCTTTTCGAGCTGCGCTTCGGCCGGGCTGCCGCGCTTGTCGTTATCGGCGATGATGTGCACGCCGCCGATCTGCAGCGGCAGCACGATTTTGCCGACATTCTCCAGCGTGCCGCCCGCGATCATCCGCAGGCCCGGCTTGGCGATCGCTGCCGCCAGTACGTTTTCGATACCTTCGCCGATCGCCACCCATTCGCCCGCCGGCGCATCCTTGAGCGACTTGCCCGAACTGCCGTGCACCAGACGAATGCTCGCGCCCGATTTCGGCCCGAGAATGCTTTTGGAATCGCGCCCGAACGCCTTGGCCCACTCGCCGCTTTGCTGGCTGATATAGGTGCGATGCACCGCCGCGAAGCCGGTGCCTTCAAGGCTCATCGCGCCCACCATCGCAGGCACGTAATCGTTGACGTTCGCCGCCCAGCAGCGCGCCGCGAAGCGCAACGCGCGCGGCGGCCCATCGGGAAACGCCATCACGTCGATTCCGCGCGCGCGTAAATAACGGCTCGCGGGATCGTGCCCGTCGAGCGGCTTGGCATTCAGCCAGATGGCGTGGCCCGTGCGCCGTTTCTTTTCGGTTTCGACAGCGGCGTCGCGCAGCGCACGCGCTTGCGCCTCGCGGATCTCCGCACTTTGCTTTGCCGCTTCGGCGGGCGAGGGCGCACGCCCCGATATCCCCAGCCAGTCCTTGGCCCACAGGATCGCGCGGTTGAAATCGCCGCCCGTCGCCAGATAGGTGACAAGGCCGAGCGCGGCCATTTTCTTCTGGCCCGCGCCGGCCGCGAAATCCGCCCATGCGCCGGTTTTGAGATTGATCGAGAACGATCCCGGCTTCGAATCCGCGCGTGCCGGATTGAGCGCCACCCATTCATTGCCGTGACGTTGACCTTTCGGCGCGAGCGTGCGCGCCAGCGCATCCATCCGCGCCAGCAATCGCGCCTCGATTTCCGCAACAGAAAGGTCGGCGCGCGGGGTCATTACTTCTCCAGCCCCCGCGCCAGCGTCGACAGAACATCGGCCATCGCCTTGCGTTCGAGACCGCGCGCATCGAGCGCCCGGATCTCGCGCGCGACACGATCCAGAAAGGCGAGCTTCTTTTTGCGCTGCCAAACCTTGAGCCGGGCGGTCGCGATTTCGGGTGCTGTGTTGCGGAAGATCATTTGCGATCTCCTGTCCAGCGCCGCACCAAAGCAACGGCATCACGAGCATGAACGCCGATTTCCCGAACAATGCGGCCCTCCATGCACAGTTCGATTGTGAACGTGCCGTCATCCGAGCGCGCGAGTGCCAAACTCTTGATAGGCGGAATCTCAATATGAATTGCCGTTTCCGGCATTGGCGCAGACTGCAGAAAAATCATTCCGTCATCGCCGCCGACCCGGCGAAACACCCTCGTGCGGTTCTTGTTCGGCTTCATTCGCGTGCCATCCCCAGCGCCGACAGATACAGGTCGAGGATCGCGTCCTGTTCCTGCCGATCGGCGGTGTCGAGCTTGCGCAGCCGCACCACGGCGCGCATTGCCTTGGTGTCGAACCCCGTGCCCTTGGCCTCGGAATAAACTTCGCTGATGTCCTTGGATAACGAACCGCGTTCTTCTTCGAGCCGTTCGATGCGCTCGATGAAGGACCGCAACTGATCCTTCGCAAATCCTGTTTTGCTCATGCATTCTCTCCTTCGGGAAGCAGGGGAAGTTCGGGTTTGCGCGCGAAGCGGCGCACATCGTCGGGGCGCGTCAGCCGCGCCTTGGTGCCGGGCGGAATGGCGCGGCCTTGCCAGCGCCCGCCGAAGAATTGCCGCTTGTCGAAAATGAACCAGGCATAAGCCGTCGCGCTCGACAGCTCGGGATCCCACGAACCCAGCTGCATCGGCACGCGCTCGATGAACGGACACACATAGGCCAGCCGCGATTTCGGCCCGTGCAGCAATTCGTAACGCGCCGCACTTTCGAGAAACGCCATCCGGCACAGCACGGCGACGCCACGCCTCGCGATCTCCAATCCACGTTCAACAAATTCGGCTGCTTTCAGAAACGGCGGGTTGGTGACGACCCAATCCACACTGTCCATGTAGCCGTTCGAGCACTTCAGGAAATCGAGAATGTCGCCATGCCCGTAGGGGTGAATGTCGCTTGCATCGACGTGGGCGAAATATTCGCGCAGCGGTTCGGCGATGTGCCCCTCGCCGCAAGCCGGTTCCCACGCCGTCTGCATTGAAATGTGCCAGTCGCGCTTCGACAGCTCGATGTCCTCGATCACTTTCGCCACCGCGCGCGCAGCCCATGGCGGCGTCGGGAAATAGTCGAGCTTGCGCCACAACGCGCGCTGCGCATCGTCGCCCTCGACATTGGCGCCCGCGCGCCGCTCCATCACCGCGGTTGATGTGTTCTGCGCCATCACGCCACCTCGAAAAAACGAAGCCGCCGCTGTTCGCCGCGCGTGATGCGCAGCGCCTTGCGTGCGGCCAGCCGTTCCAGCGCATGTTCGGTGGCGCGTTTGGGCGTCTTGGCGGCCGTCATCACATCCGCCAGCGTCATCGGCTGCGCATTTTCCTTCAGCAGTTCGAGCAGGCGTTGCTGCAGCCGCGCCTGGCGCTCGCTTGCCGCGGCCGCATTTCCGATCAGATGGAATTTGCGCGCGATCATGCCGCCGCCCCGGGAAACAGTTCGCCGCGGCGCAGCCATGCGCCTTCGATCACAGCCCCGATCAGATTCTGCGAATGGCGGCAGGTGGCGAGCGCATCGAACGGCATGCCGCCGCCCAACAGCGCCGAAAGAAAATCGCAGATATCGCGCGTTTTCTCGAAGCGCCAATACGCGGCGGTGGCGACCATCGGGCGCAGCGCCGTGATCTTGTAGACCTCGCCGCGGCCCGTCATGTGCATTTCGCACCGCACCGATTGCCCGTCGACCGGCACGTCGAACAACGCGCTTCGTTCCCCCGCCATGCGCTCAATCCTTGTCGATGTAATAGGGAGGCCGTGGCGCGGACGTGCGCGCCTTCGCCTTGTCCGGCCGCGTGCGCAGCTTCTGCATCAGTTCGAAACCGCGAACGGATGCCGACAACGCTTCGGCGATCAGCGACGCCGTTCCATGCGGCAACGCCGGCAGCGCCATCATCAGACAGCGGATGGCCTCGCGGACTTCCAGCTCGCCCTCGGGAAGATCGCCCGCACCTGCGCCATGACGCTTGGCCGCTTCGGCCGCCACCTTGCGCTGCGGGATCGAATAGAAATGCTGGAACGCCAGCCGCGCTTCGTCGATCAGCGGATCGCTCATGGGGACACCTCGCCAGCTTGGCGCGCCCGGCGCTTCGCCCATCCGCGCACCGCGCTTTCTGACATTCGGCGGCGCGATTCTTCGCTGACTTGGAAACCCTTCGGACGCGGCGCACCAAAAAGCTTTGCGCTCCGCAGCGCGACAGCGCGCCGCTTTTCCGTCGGGATGAAATTGCCCCCGCGCACCTTCTGGCCTGGCAGAACGAAGCGCGACGGCACCACGATGTTTTGAATTTCGTCGGGAAGAACGCCAGCTACTTCGACGCGCGCAATCAGATCGAGCAGTTCTGGCGTCGCACGGAACCATTCGCGGTGGCTGTGGCAACCGACAAAGTGCCAGTGAAGCTTTCGCTCGGTCTTAAGATTGCCCGGTGCGACCGCGAACAACTCCAGCGGCACCGGAGACCATGATGCAAGATCGCGAATGCGACAGCGCGGCCACTTCGTGAAGCCGATTTTGATAATCGACCTCTCGGCAGGTCCGGCAAAATAAACCAGCGTGTTAGGTTTCAATTTGGCGGAGTATTCGGGAAAAGATTGAAGGTCGAGGCTCATCACGCGGCCTCGCCAACGCATTGCGCGACGAACGCGTAAACCGCCAACGCCGGGACTTCGCCGTCGGTGACCAGCTCGACTTTCGATGCCAGCCAGGGATCGAGGAGGCGCAACTGCCCCCAGCAGAGCCGGTTGATGTGACTTTTCGAGCGGCCGACACGCCGGGAAAGCTCCGATTGGTTAACCTTCTGCCGCGACATCCAGTCGTGGAGGAGGTCAAACCGTCGTGTAGGGAGTGTCTTTCGCACGCTACATCTGCCGAATCACCACTGCATCCGGCGTACCGCATAGCGGGACAATCAACAAGCATCGTCCCGTAATATCCTATGGAAAATCGTCCCGTCATGCGGGACATTATGGCCATGGCGACGCCCCCAAACCGCCTTAAGGAGTTCCGTGAGCAGCGCGGCATGTCGCTCGCGCAGATGGCGGAATTCATCGGTTATTCCAAAAGCCAGCAACACCGGTTTGAAACAGGTGACGACGATCTCAGCCTGAAATGGCTGCGGATTATCGCGCGCAAGCTGGGGGTGAAAGTTTCAGAACTTTTGAACGACGATGACGTGGAATTCCGGGCAGGTCCGGCGGAGCGCCAGATCCGCGAAGCGCTCGCTGCCTTCGATGCAGAAGGTTGTGAATTGTTTCTGCGCGCAGCCTCGGATCTTTCGCGCGTTGCGATGCGCCTTGCGCCGCGCCGTGCAACGGCGGCCCTAAGCGGCGATGAATTTCAGGTGGCGCAGCTCGCTGATTCCTGGAACTCTCTGACGCCGGACCGGCGCGAAGACGCCTTGGGTTTCCTGCGCGCGGCGGCCCTGTTGGCCGAGCGACCCGCGCTTCTTGCGGCGGAATAGCCCGTCAACGCCAGACGAATCCGCCGCGGCGATAGAGCCCCATCCATCCAAAAAACAAGACCAAGAGTTGCGGCCCCGCCGCCACCATGGCGCCTGGCCTTGCCATCACAACCGCGAGCACCACGGCAAGCGGTAGAACGGAAAAACCGCCATAGAGCCAGCCAGCCCGATAAGGGCGGAAATACCTGTCGGCAATCCACGTCGTCAGCCCGAAACCGAGGACAAGCCCGATCACTGCCGCGACCGAACGCTCGGTAAGGAGCGCAATTCCATAACCGAATAGTCCGCCGGCAAGTTCACAAATTACAAGGGCGAGTAATCCAAGACCAAAGCTGGTCATGGCGCTTCGACGCATTTTTGAAGCCCTCCGCAGAATCGCCGATCCAAACCCTAGCTCAGTGGCCCCGACTCTTGACAGCCGTCCCGCATTGCGGGAAATACAACTTCGTGTTTCACGTGAAACAGGCCGATGTTCAAACCTGCAACCGTTGCACTCCCGCCCAGCCAGATCGTCTATCGCCAGTTGCTGAACATGCGTTCGGCCCTGCGCAACCAGGGCCACGATCCCATCATGGCCGATCATGTGATGCGGGCGGAGGTGACGCGCTATCTGGCCGACCGGGCGCTCGAAAGCGCCGAAGGTCCCGATTGGGAGCGCGCCGTCGCTTTCGCCACGTTCGACAGCCATCTGGCGGCGCGGGGCAGGCCGATCACGCCGGAAGCCGAGATCCGCAAGTTCGAACACGACACCGCGCTTGCCGTCGAAGACGGCCGTGGCGACCGCGACGCGATGGCGTTCTGGCACGGCTTGATGGTGGCCGTTGCGGCCGATCTTGTGATCGCAGCCATTGCCACGCTGCTGTGGTGGGCGTGGTGAGCCGCGTTTGCACGATCCTGTGGTGCACGGGCGCGGCGATCATGGCCTCGGCGATGCTCGCGCTGCTGTGGGTGAATGCGGGAGGCCGCTTCTGATGCCGATGCCCGATTTCGAGCGCGCCTGTGCGGAGTTCACCCACAAGTTGGAAATCGCCGCCAACTGGGAAGCGAATTATTTCGGCGCCGCGCTGCGCACGCGCCTGGCCGCCGCCATCGCCGAAGTGCGCGCCGCCTGCGACACGATGGAAAAAGCCATGGCGGAGGATCGCAAATGATCGTGCTCGATCCCGCCAAACGCTATCGCTGTTCCGAAGTCGCGGCCTGGCTGGAACACACGCCGTCGTGGTTTTCGCGCAACCGCGCCGAACTCGAACGCGTCGACAATTTCCCGCGCCCCATCAGCCGCGTCGGCAAGCCGCGCTGGCTGGGCGCCGATCTCATCGCCTGGGAACAACGCGACAAGCACGCGCCCGAAACCGCCGGTCCCGCATCGCCGCCGGTGTTCGATCTCAGCCCCATTCTGCGCGCCCGCGCACATCAGGTTGCAGGAGGAAAAAGATCATGACCGTGAAACGCGTAACCGATCTCGACCGCGCGGTGTCGTCGCGCATTCGCCTGATGCGCCGGCGCCGCGGCGTCAGCCAGCAGACCATGGCCGATCATCTGGGCGTCACCTATCAGCAATGGCAGAAGCTGGAAAACGGCGTGAACCGCATCAGCGCCGGGCGCATCATCATGATCGCCAACGCGCTCGCCACCCCGCCGTCGCACTTCCTCGACGCCGAAGTGCAGCCGATCGACACCGCCAGCGACGAAGCCCTGCACGCCGCCGCGGCCATCGACAAGCTCGCCCCCGATCAACGCCGCATCGCCGTCCACATGCTGCGCGCCACCGTCGAAGGCCTCGCGAAACTTCCCGCCCGCGAGGCAGCGGAATGAGCGTACCCCGCGTCGACCAAAGTTCAATTTCGGCGCGCGACGTCGAAGCAGTGGCGCGCAAACTTGCCGAAAGACGATACGGCCATTGCGGTGGCCCAGACGGAAGTCTGACCAGGGATGAACGTTTAAATTGGCACCACTGCATTCCCGACGCGGAAGATGCGATTGTCACCTTGCGCGCAAATGGATGGACCGAGCGGCCCGCATCCGCCGTGCGCCCGACGTTGCAGGAATCTGCACTCTCAGCAGCGCTAGGTTACCTTATGAACGCCAAGATTGCTCTCGAAACGGGTGCGCCGAAGCGCACCGCCATTCGAACGATCGAGGGCGGATTGGATATTGTTCGTGCCGCGCTACAAGGATCGACGTCATGACCACCCTCCGCGAACGCAAGCTCGAAAAGGAAAACGCCCGCCTGCGCGCGCAGCTGAAAACGCAGACGCGCAGCACGCGCCAGGCCAACATCATCGTCGCCGAGGCGCAGACCGCGCTCGATGCCAGCGCCGACCTCATGGAAGGCGGAACGCCCGCCATCGGCAGCGAAGACGCCTGGACGTCGCAGGTCACCACCAACCGAACCGTCGCGCAAAAGCGCACCAGCATCTGAGGTGGCGCGGGCGCAGACCATGAGTCATTGTCCCGCCACAACCACGGAGTCTCCCGCACCATGGCCAAGCTCGACGTTCCCTATCTTGTCTGGCGCAACGGCCGTCCGCGCTGGGTGCCCGGCCCGCGTCTGCGTGCCGCCGGCCACAAGGGGCGCGATCTCAAGGGCGCCGATGGCAAATGGCTCAAGATGGGCGCGGCCATCGAAGCGGCCAAGGCAATCAACGCCGCCATCGATGGCGAGGGCGCAAGCGCGGTGCGCGCGGTGATGGGGCCGGTCGACGCGCAACGCTCCATGCGCGCGCTGTTCAACGCGCTGCGCGATTCCCCCAAGTTCAAACCCGGCATCGGGATCGAGGCGAACCGCAAGGGCAAACGCCTCGCAGAAAGCACGCGCAAAACCTATCTCGCCCATCTCGATATGCTGGAAGCCTGGTGCGGCGATGTTCCGGCCGCGCGCCTTCTGCCGGCCGACATCGAGCATTTCCATTCGGTGTTGTGCGAGACCAAAGGTGCTGCCACCGCCAACGCCGTGATGCGCACGCTCTCCATCGCGATGAACTACGGCGCGAAGAAACTGTTGTGGTTCGAACGCAATCCGGTCTCCGGCCTCGAAATGCCGGAGCTTGACGGCCGCCTGGTGCTGTGGACGCCGGAGGAAATCAACACCTTCCTTGCCGCCGCCGATTGGTGCGGCCGCGAAAGCGCGGGCGATGCGCTGATCCTCGGATTGCTCACCGGCCAGATCCGCGGCGACATCATCGGGTTGCAGGACATGAAACTCGAAAGCGGCGTCTATCGCATCCGCAGGCGCAAGACGGGCCGCATGTGCTACGTGCCGCCGACCGAACCGCTCACCGCGCGCCTCGAACTGATGCGCAAGCGCAAGGCCGAACGCTGGCCCGGCGTCACCTTCGCCAACGAACTCGTCTGCACCTCGACCGGCAAACCCTACAGCCCCGAAGGTTCGGCGTTCTCGAACGAACAGTGGGAAGTCCGCGCCATCGCCAGCGGCGCGATCTTCGCGATCGAGAACATTCTGCGCTGGATGTTCGGCCAGCCGCCGATCATCCGCAACCTGCCGTTCGTGCCGCTGCCGTCGATCCTCGACAAACGCTTCCAGGATCTGCGCGACACCGCGGTGACCTATCTGTTCGACGCCGGCTGCACCGTGCCCGAAATCGCCAACATCACCGGCCACTCGCTGAACACGGTGAACGAGATCCTCGACAAACACTATTTCGTCCGCAACGCCGAAATGGCAGCGCGCGCCGGCGAACGCCTCAACGCGCTGGTGACGGCAAGGAAGATTGGAGGGTGAGAAAACTCGTCATCCCGTTGCCCGTTTCACCTGGCATCACAGATGATGAATTGCGCGCGGCTGGGATGACGGCCGCAGCCAGATCGTATCCGATGTCAGACCAGGCACTTGAACTGCTTTGTCGGTTCAATGGGGTCTCCATGAACGGTGCCTTCAAAATTCCACGGGCATGGCGTTACGCTCCCAACGCAGCTTTGCGTGAGTACTGGGAGCGTCGTGCGAGAGAAGCATTTGTTGATATGCCGTCGTTACCGGCAAAGCCAACATGAACGAACGCCCGCGCATCGCCGGTGTGGTGACCACTTTCGATCGCGACGAGATCGAGGGTTACAGGCATGGCCGCGAAGCATTCCTCGAAATGGTGGCGTGCGAGCTGCAGCGCGCCGCCGGCCCCAATCTGAAACTCGAATTCTGGTGCGAGCCCCGCGCCGGCGGCGGATGGTTCGAAATGAAGGCAAAGCCAGCCTAGCCCGGCGGTTGCCCTTTTGCCCAAGCCGTTTAAAAGCTGCCCCGCGCCGGGTTAGCTCAGTCGGTAGAGCGACGGTTTTGTAAACCGTGGGTCGCGGGTTCGATTCCTGCACCCGGCACCACCCCAAACGAGCACGGCCGAACACCGCAAAAGTCTCACGTGAGACTTTTTAGTCTCACGAATTAGAACATTTGTTCTTATTTTTGCCCGTAACGTATTGAAAACAAATGGTAGACACAAAATTGCCGGGCGCTTTCAGCTGATTACAAATCAGGTGCTCTACCAACTGAGCTAAGCCGGCCCGGTAGCGGGAAATACGCTGCGGTTGGCGGGACTGCAACGGCAAACCGCCGGGGCAGGGTGCCCCGGCGGTTTTGGACGGTCTGAAAAGGTCGATCAGGCGGTCTGCTTGCGCCGCTTCAGGCCTGCGAGTCCGGCAAGGCCTGCTCCGAGCAGCGCCAGGCTCGCCGGTTCGGGGACGTCGCCGCCGGTGCCCGAGGCCCTCGCCGTGATCGTGCCGGACCCTATCGGGGGGCCGCCACCCAATGCCACATCCGCAGCGTAGGTGCCGAGGGTCACGGTGCCACTCGTCCCGATATCATCCCCATAAAAGCTTAGCGCGCCCGTATCGAATGAGAGATCGAACAATCCACTCTGAGCCGCGCTCCAGAAATTCACAGATAGAAGCGTTGCGGAAACGGCAGAACCGTTCAGGTCATACTCGCCGCTGATGACGTTGACCAAGGTGGGACTGCCGGCCGGATAAGAATCGGGGATTTCGAGCGTGAAGCTCCACGTCGCGTCGGGCGCGCTGAAGTCCGTGGTATCGGCATAGGAATCCCATGTTCCGCTGCCGGTGATGATGATATTCGCTGCAACCGGCTGTGCGAAAGATGCTGCGGCAATCAGCAATGCGCCGAACGCCAAACCGAATTTCATGTGAATATCCCCCCGTTGCTTGCTGTCGCGCGAAACATGTCGCGCTACGACGAGAAGCAAATGCGATGCCAATTCGGTGGACGCCTTTGTTTCCGCGGCCAAAAATGTTGCTTATGTTCACGCTTGTTAATGCCGCTGACAGAATTTGCGGCTTCCGGACAACACCTCCAGAGCAATCCGAACGTCCGCTATCGAACACTTCCAAACCGGCCTCATATTGGGTGGCCCCGGTTGCCCCTTCGCCCGCCATGGCGAGGGAGGGGGAGGGGGTATGGAATTTTGGAAAACGAATAAGACTTTTGGAATCAAACAGATAGAAAGGACGCCCCATCTTCAGCCCAACCTTCGCCGCCCCGCCGTCCCGCCCCAAGTTTCCGCCGTTCCGCCAATCGTGTAAGTCCGCGCCATGACTCGCATACTGATCACTTCGGCCCTTCCCTATATCAACGGCGTCAAACACCTCGGCACGCTGGCCGGCTCCATGCTGTCGGCGGATGTCTTCGCCCGGTTCAAGCGGGCGCAGGGCCATGAGACCATGTTCATCTGCGCCACCGACGAGCACGGCACCCCCACCGAGCTTGCCGCCATGGAAGCGGGCAAGGACGTGCGGACCTTCTGCGACGAGCAGCACGCCATCCAGAAGAAGGCGTGCGAGGCGTTCGATCTCGGCTTCGATTTCTTTGGCCGGTCGTCGAGCCCGCAGAACCATGAACTGACGCAGCATTTCGCGCGCCGGCTCTGGAAGAACGGCTTCCTCGATGTGCGCACGACCAAGCAGGTCTATTCCAACGCCGACAAGCGTTTCCTGCCGGATCGCTATGTGATCGGAACGTGTCCGCATTGCGGATATGACCGCGCGCGCGGCGACCAGTGCGAGAATTGCACGCGCGTTCTCGATCCCGTCGATCTCATCAATCCGCGTTCGGCGGTGTCGGGTTCGCCGGATATCGAGATCCGCGATTCCAGTCACCTGTTTCTCAAGCAATCGCAGTTCGTGCCGCAACTGCGCGAATGGATCGACGGGCACAAGGCGGATTGGTCGCCGCTTGTTACGTCCATCGCCAACAAATGGCTCGATGAAGGTTTGCAGGATCGCGGCATCACGCGCGATGTCGAATGGGGTGTGCCGGTGCCGGACGACATTGGCGACGGCGCGCTGAAGGGCAAGGTTTTCTACGTCTGGTTCGACGCGCCCATCGAATATATCTCCGCGACCAAGGAATGGGCCGACGCCAACGGCAAGGCCGATGCGTGGAAGTCGTGGTGGTATGACGCGAAAGATGTCCGCTATTACGAATTCATGGGCAAGGACAACGTGCCGTTCCACACGGTGGGCTTTCCCGTCACCATCATGGGTTCCGGCGAGCCGTGGAAGCTGGTCGACCGTCTGAAGGGCTTCAACTGGCTCAACTATTACGGCGGCAAGTTCTCGACCAGCGAACATCGCGGCGTGTTCATGGATTCCGCCATCGAACTGCTGCCCGCCGATTACTGGCGCTATTACCTGATGGCGAATGCGCCGGAGAGTTCGGACTCGTCTTTCACCTTCGAACATTTCGCATCGGTGGTGAACAAGGATCTGGCCGACGTGCTCGGCAATTTCGTCAACCGCGTGACCAAGTTCTGCGTCTCCCGCTTCGAGGGCAAAGTGCCCGACCACGGCGAATATGGCGCGGAAGAACAGGCGCTCATCACCGAACTCGACGAGCGGGTGAAGGCGTATACCGGCTATTTCGAAGCCATCGAATATCGCAAGGCGCTGGGCGAATTGCGCGCCATCTGGGTCGCGGGCAACGAATATCTCACGCGCGCGGCTCCGTGGACCGCGATCAAATCGGCACCCGACCGTGCGGCCGCGGGCGTTCGCATGGGACTCAATCTCGTGCATCTCTTCGGCCATCTCGCCTGGCCGATCATGCCGAAAACCGCGAAGAAGATTCACGAAGCGATTCAACCCGCGCCGGAAGTGATCCCGTGGCCCGACGGCCCGATGGCGGAATTTCTGGATCAACTTGAAGGGGGCCAGCCCATTCACGCGCCCGACGTGTTGTTCGCGAAGATCAGCGAAGAGCAGGTCGCGGAATGGAAAGCGCGTTTCGGCGGTGAAGACGCAAAACTTTAAAGCCGCGTCCAGCCTTCTTGGCCCAACGCTTCGAGCGGTTTGAAGCGCGCCTTGTAATCCATCTTCTCGCTGCCGCGCACCCAATAGCCGAGGTAAACGTAGGGCAGACCGCGCGCTTTCGCTTCGCGGATGTGATCGAGGATCATATAGGTGCCGAGACTGCGCGCGTCCTCGCCCGGATGGAAGAAGCTGTAGACCATCGAAAGCCCGTCGCGCAGCACATCGGTTAGCGCGCAACCGACAAGCGCACCGCGCGTGCCGTCGTTGGTCTGGCGGCGATATTCCACGATGTGCGTGTTGACCGGCGTTTCCTCGACCATCGCGACGTAGTCGAACAGTCCCATGTCTGACATGCCGCCGCCGGAATGGCGCGAGTCCAGATAGGTGCGAAGAAGGGCGAACTGCTCGCGCGTCGCCTCCGCGGTCACTTCGGCGCGGCGCAGATCGTCGTTGCGCTTCACGATACGCCGCTGCGTGCGCGAGATGGCGAACTGCTCGGCGACAATGCGCACCGACACGCACGCATTGCAGCCTTCGCAAGCCGGGCGATAGGCGATCATCTGGCTGCGGCGGAAACCGGAATGCGTCAGCGCCTCGTTGAGCTGCTGCGCGAGCGTGCCGTTCAGGCGTGCGAATACCTTGCGTTCGACCTTGCCTGGCAAATACGGGCAAGGTCCGCCCGGAGTAAGGAAGAATTGCGGTACGCGCGTCTGACGCTGATCTGTCACGTCATTCCACTCAATGCCCACCCAAGCCGGAATAATGCAAAGGAAGTGGGCGCAAGGCTAGTGCCTTTCGGGCCAGTGGTTTACAGCGCCCCGCCCGGCGGCGCGGGCGGCGCCTCCCGCATCAGAAGGATGCTCAGCCGCCGGTTGGCGCTGGCGTTGGGGTCTTCGGGCAGCAGCGGCTCGGAACTCGCCTTGCCGACCACCTCATAGATGCGGTCGGCCTCGAGGCCGTCCTGAGTCAGTAGCGCCCGCGCCGCGTTGGCGCGCTGGGCCGAAAGCTCCCAGTTGGTGGTGCCGTGTGGCCCAACAAAGGCGCCGCCATCGGTGTGGCCGCTGATGGAGACGCGGTTGGGCAGGCGGTCCACGATCCTGGCGACCGCGCCCAGCAGCCGCTTGGCGGCGGGGGTGGGGTCGGCAGTGCCCTTCTCGAACATTGGCCGCTGGTCCTGATCGACGAGCTGGATGCGAAGACCTTCCGGCGTCTGGTCGACCATCACCTGCTTGGAGAGCTCTGCCAGCTCCGGGCTGTCCTGCATGGCTTGGCGGATGGACTCGGCGGCGCTCTCAAACTGCCCATCCTGCGAGGAGGGCACGGCGCGTTCCAGGTGATCAGAGCTGGTGTTCTGGGAGGCGGGGTCCTGTCCCTCCGCCGCCGTCGACCCACCCTTGTTGTTCTGCTTGTCCTTGGAGTGCGTCGTATCGGAGGGCGAGGGCGGGCTGTTCTTCTGGAACACGGAGGTCTGGCCGCCAGCCTTCGCACTTTCCTCGCTGAGCACCTTGCCGCCCAGCACGCCGCCGGAGCCGGAGAAGGTCTGGGAAATACTTTGCGCCGCGAAGTAGTCGGCGATGCCGCGTTTCTGTTCGGGGGTGGTCGTGTTGATGAGCCACATCAGCAGGAAGAACGCCATCATGGCCGTCACGAAGTCGGCGTAAGCCACCTTCCAGGCGCCACCATGGTGGCCGCCATGCCCGCCTTTCTTGACGCGCTTGATGATGACGGCGTTTTCGCCGGCCATGCTGAACCCCAACCCGAACTACCCTGTTGGCCGGGTTCGCGGTCATTGTAGGCGCCGCAAACCTCGTCCAACGTGGACGGAAAGGTGCCATGCCCCCTATTAAGCAAGCGTTAGTCCGGGAAACCGCCCAAATGACCTTCGATACCAAAGCCTTCCGCCAAGCCCTCGGCTGCTTCCCCACGGGGGTGGCTGTGGTGACGGCCTGCGGCGAGGCCGCCGACATCGGCATCACCGTGAACTCGTTCACCTCGGTTTCGCTCGATCCGCCGCTCGTGATGTGGTGCATCGACCGCAGGTCGGACCGGTTCCGGGGCTTCACGGGGGCAGGGCACTACACGATCAGCATTCTCGGCACGAAACATCAGGAGGTGTCGGCGCGTCTTGCCAAGCAAGGCGAACACAGTCTCGAAAATTTCGCGCTGACCAAAACCCAATCCGGTCCGCCTGCGCTCGCCGATGCGCTTGCGGTGTTCGAATGTGAAAGCCATGCGGTGCATGAAGGCGGCGATCACGCGATCCTCGTCGGACGCGTGGTGCGGTTCTATCGTCAGGAAGAAGGCGATCCGCTCGTATATTTCCGCGGCAGATACGGCGCGCTCGCGGGCTAAAAAAAGAAACGCCGCCGGTTTCCCGGCGGCGTAGTCGAGGGGGGATTGATTAGGCTTTACCAGCGGAATTGGCCGAACAATCCAATTTCGTTGTAGTTGCCGTCGATCGCGCCGCCGATGGTCCCGTTCGAAGTACCGATCGTGCCGCCGTCTGTCTGTTCGTGTTTGTAGACGAGCGCGAAATCCACGATCTTCGCTGGGCTGTAGGAAATGCCGACGTTGAAGTACTTGTCTTTCACGTCGGAGGTCTGGACGCCGGCTAGGTTTTTGACTGTCGGATTCACCCAGTCATAGCGGCCGAACACGCCCCACTGCGGGTCGAACTGATAAGACCCAAACACCGAAACGCCGCGGGCATTGTCTGAGGAAGTTGTTGACGTCACGGAGTTCCAGTCGTCGGTATAGAAATATTCCACGCCGAACCGGATCGCATCGGCCTGATACGCGCCGAGCACGTCGAGACGGTTCGCCGTATTGGTCGTCGTGTCGGCAAGCGTCGGATTCGCCTTTTTGACGTTCTTGCCGAGTTGGCCGTGATAGCCGCCGAGCGCAAGGATGAAGCCGTCATAGTTCAGGTTCACACGGCCTTCGACGTCGATGCCCTGCGAACGGTTGGCGGGATTGGTCGGCGACGCCTTGTAACCCGCGCCGTTAACCGCCGAGATCTGGTAATTGAGCAACCCGCCCGCAAGCTTGCCCAGAACGTGCACACCCCAGTCTGAAGAGGTGCCGTACTTCGTGCGGTCGATCAGCGTGTTTTCAATGTAGCGATAGCCATACACGTCTTCGACGAACGGAATCCACGGCAGGTCAGTCGCACCCAGACGGAAGGTCAGGGCATCGTCGAGTTTTGCCTGCAGGTACGCCTTCTTCAGATATATCTGCGACGCCTTCGTGGAACTGTCATAGGTGAAGTCCGTCGTCAGGTTGGCAGAGAAGATGTCGTCGAATGTGTGATCGACGCCCAGATAGAATCTCTTGATGTCGAAATTCACGCCGTTGGCGGGGTCATATGTATGACCACTCGGATTGCTTCCAGAGGGAAGTCCGCGCGACACGCTGTTCACGTTGGTGACGTCGTAATACATGCGACCGCTGATCTTTGTGCTGCTCCACCAACCGGATTTGTTGGCGGCGGCTTGCTCGTAGACCTGGTTCTGCAGCGCTTCGACATCGGCCTGCGATGCGGGCTGTTCGGCCACTTCTTCGGCAGCCGGAGCTGGCGCAGCGGCCTGTTGCTGCTGTTGCGACTTGAGATCGGAAATCTCCTGTTGCTGGTCGTGGATGATCTGCTCCATCCGCTCCAGACGCTGTTCCACGGTTTCCCGCGCCATTGCCGGGCTGCTGACAACCGCAACCGCGGCCGCACCCAACAAAATCGTTTTGAAAGACATGTCTTCCCCGCTCGATGGCCGCAAACGGATGCGGCGTCCGGCGCACCTTAGGCGGCGTGCCGCGAGCGTCCTATCGGGCAGGGAATTCAGTTGGATGACGGTCGCACGACGGATTTGCGACAGAGGGTTCCCTGGCGCTGCTTCTGCGAAATTTTCTCGTATATTGTTTCATTTCAGTGGCTTATCTCTTGTGCACCGCGGTGGTTTGCATTTTTGGAATGGCTGCCATGAGCGGGCTTATGTTGGTTGAATGTTATTATAACGATGCTTATGTTCTCGCCCGATTGGGAGAGAAAAATGCCGGATTCCCTGGATCGCGATCTACTCATCCTGCTGCACGATGTGGCGCGGCAGCTTCGCACGCGTTTTGACCAGCGCGCTCGGGAACACGGAGCGACGCGCGCGCAGTGGGCGATTCTCGCTCGCCTGGAGCGCCAGCCGGGGCTTTCTCAGAACGAATTGGCAGGGCTTCTCGAAGTCGAACCCATCACGGTGGCGCGTCTTGTCGACAAATTGGAATCGCGGGGGCTCTTGGAGCGCCGTGCCGATCCCAACGACCGGAGAATCTGGCGGCTACACAACCTGCCCGCCGCGAAGCCGATCGTCGAAAAGATCACTCGCTATCGCGAAGCGATGAATACCGAATTGACCGATGGCTTGGACGACAACGTTCGTGAAGCCCTCATCGACGCACTTATCAATATGAAGAACCTTTTGGCGGACGCGGAGACCTCAAAGCCTCTCGCGGTCGGGAGCAACTAAGATGAATGTGATGCCTGCGGACACCATTTCCCGATACGAGCCCGCGCAACCGCGCAGTGGTCTCAAACGATTGTGGGATAACAAGGCACTTCTGCGTAAAGTTCTGATGATCGGCGGCGTCGCAATCGTCGCCGTTGTGGCATTGGCGTTCTATCTGGCGGGCGGGCGCTACGTCACGACGGACGACGCCTATGTCAAAGCCGCACAGTTGATGGTTTCGACAGACGTCTCGGGCCTTGTGAAGGACGTCAGCGTTCGCGAAGGCCAGCATGTGAAGGCGGGTGACGTGTTGTTCCGCCTCGACCCAAAGCCGTTTGAGAATGCGCTCGCCAATGCGAAAGCCGCTTTAGCGACAGCCGAACAGAACGTGCAATCCACGAAAGCAGACTATCGCCGCGACCTTGAACAGGTCGGCGCGCAGGCAGCACAGGTTAATGTCGCGAAGAGCACGCTGGACCGTTACAGCAAGCTTGTCGCCAGCAACTCGATTGCGCGCACACTCTACGATCAACAGCGCGCGACGTATCTTTCGGCGCAAGCGACACTCGCTTCCCTTAAACAGTCCGCCCAGGTTGACCTGGCGAAGTTGAACGGCAATCCGAATCTGCCAGCCGATCAGGCGCCAGCCTATATGCAGGCCAAGGCGCAGGTGGACGAAATGCAGCGCCAGCTCGACCACACGGTGGTGCGCGCTCCGTTCAGCGGTGTGGTGACGGAAGTGGATTCCCTTCAGCCGGGCACGCTTGTGATCTCCGCGATGTCTGCGTTCACGACTACAAGCGCCGTCGGCCTCGTTTCCGACAAGGACATCTGGGTCGAAGGCAACATGAAGGAAACCGATCTGACCCATGTGCATCAGGGCCAGCCGGTGGACGTCACCGTCGACACCTATCCGGGGTGCAAGTGGCAGGGCGAGGTACAAGCCATTTCCGCTGCGAGCGGTTCGTCGTTCTCCCCACTGCCCGCTGAAAACGCTTCCGGGAATTGGGTGAAGGTCGTTCAGCGCATTCCGGTTCGCATCAAGCTTGGCAAAAGCAATTGCAACTCCGTCCTGCGCGTCGGCATGAGCACCTTCATTTCCATCGATACGGGGCATCGCCGCTGGTACCGCATGGTGAACGGATAAAAGGTCTATGAGAGCTGGAGCGGGACATTCGGCGGAGTCGTACGACCCGTTTGCCTTGCGCGTGGTGCTCATCTGTTCGATGGCCGGCGTGTTCATGCAGGCGCTCGACTCCACCATAGCCAATGTCGCACTGCCCTACATGCAAGGCAGCCTGTCCGCTTCGCGCGATCAGGTCACCTGGATTCTGACATCCTATATCGTTGCCGCCGCCATCATGACCGCGCCGGTGGGCTGGCTCGCCTCGCGCTTTGGCAAGAAGAACTTTGCGATCGTCAGCCTTGCCGGGTTCACCGTTACTTCGATGCTCTGCGGGGCCGCGCAATCGCTCGAACAGATGATCGTGTTCCGCCTGTTGCAGGGCATGTTCGGCGCGTCGCTGAGCCCCCTGTCACAAGCGATCATGCTCGATCTTTATCCGCCGGCGAAACGCGGTTCGATCATGGCGATCTGGGGCATGGGCGTGATGCTGGGCCCGATCCTTGGTCCGACGCTCGGCGGTTACCTGACCGATGCCTATAGCTGGCGCTGGGTATTCTACATCAACGTGCCGTTCGGGATCGCGGCCGTGACGGGCATCGCGCTGTTCTTCAAGGATTCACCGCGCGACTCCACGATGAAGTTCGACTGGTCGGGCTTTGGCATGCTCGCCGTCGGGCTTGCCGCGCTCCAACTCATGTTGGACCGCGGCACGACGAAGAGTTGGTTCGATTCCGGCGAAATCATCGTCGAAGCAGTCATTGCCGGGTTGGGCATATATCTATTCCTGGTTCACATGATAACGGCGCGCAACCCGTTCATTCCGCGGCCGCTCTTCAAGGATCGCAACTATCTCTCGGCGATGCTCTTGATGTTCGTGACGGGTGCGATCCTTGTCGCGAGTTCGGCGTTGCTGCCGCCCTACCTGCAGAATCTCGGCGGCTATTCGGTTTCCGAAACCGGCTTGCTGATGGCGCCGCGCGGTTTCGGCACGATGTTCGCGATGATGTTCGCGGGCCGCATGGCGTTGAAGATCGATGCTCGCTTTCTGATCGGAATCGGTACGGTATTGCTGGCATGGTCGATGTGGGAGATGTCCGGCTGGACGCCTGCGATCGATCCGTGGACATTGGTCTGGGTGACGTTTTTCCAAGGCATCGGGATGGGCTTGGTCTTCATTCCGATGAACCTGATCGCGTTCGCCACCATGCCGCAATATCTGCGCACCGACGGTACGGCGGTGATGAACCTGATGCGCAACGTCGGCAGCGCCATCGGCGTCTCGATCACCACCACGGTTCTGACAAGCAGCATCCAGATCAACCATGCGCAGCTTGCCTCGCACGTCACGCCATTCAATCGCGCGCTCGGTGTGAACGCGCCCAGCATGATGTGGAATCCGCAGCTTCCGTTTGGTCTGCAGCAGATCAACGGCATCATCGAGCACAATGCACAGGTGATCGCCTACGCCAACGATTTCCTCTTCATGTTCTTCATCTCGCTGCCGGCACTGGCCGTCGTGATGATGATGAAGAAAGTCCATCTTGCACCCGGCACCAAGGCGGAGGTGATGGAATGACCCGCATTGCTTTCATTGGACTGGGCGTGATGGGTTATCCGATGGCGGGTCACTTGGCGCGGGCAGGGCATGATGTGACCGTCTTCAACCGTACACGCGCGAAGGCGAAGGCCTGGGCCGAAGAATTCAGCGGGGCGGTCGCGGACACACCGGCGGACGCCGCCAAAGGCGCGGAGATCGTCTTTTCTTGCGTCGGACGCGACAATGACTTGCGTGAAGTTGCGCTAGGGGAGGGCGGTGCGGTTCACGGCATGAAGCCGGGCGCCGTTTTTGTGGATCACACCACGGCTTCCGCGACGGTCGCGCGCGAGCTTTCTGGAAAATTATCGCAACGCGACATTGGATTCGTTGACGCGCCCGTATCCGGCGGTGAACAAGGTGCGAGGAACGGTCAGCTCACGGTCATGTGCGGCGGAACGCAGCGCGATTATGACAAGGCAGAGCCTGTCATAGTCGCATACGCCAAGCGTTGCCGCCTGATGGGACAAGCCGGTTCGGGACAACTCACCAAAATGGTGAACCAAATTTGCATTGCAGGAGTGGTGGAAGGTTTGTCGGAAGGCTTGAGCTTTGCTCGCGCCGCCGGCCTCGATCCGTTCGCCGTCGTGGATGTGATTTCCAAGGGCGCGGCGCAGTCATGGCAGATGGACAATCGTCACAAGACGATGTTGGAAGGCCATTTCGACCACGGGTTCGCGGTCGAATGGATGCGAAAGGATCTCTCGATCTGTTTCGCGGAAGCTGAACGTAACGGTGCGTTGTTGTCCGTTACGAAACTGGTCGATGAATTCTATGCAGAGGTTGAAAAAATGGGCGGGCGTCGCTGGGACACATCTAGTTTGTTTGGGCGGCTCGAAGCGAAAAGGGAGGTACGCTGATGGACGCCGAAACACGCCGTTATCATCACGGCAATCTGAGAAGCGCGCTGTTGGAATCCGCGCGCGGTATTCTGGAAGAGGGCGCTTCCGATCTCTCGTTGAGAGCGGTAGCGCGGCGCGCGGGCGTCAGCCACGCGGCACCTTACCGTCACTTTCCGAACCACGAAGCGTTGCTAGTCGAACTGGCGAAAGAAGGCTTCGTCGAGCTTCGCGAGGAGCTTGTGGCGGCGGCGGGGCAGAAGGGTGTCGAGTCGGATCGTATCGCCAATATCGGCGCGGCCTATATGCGCTTTGCGGCGAAACGGCCTGCGCTCGCGCGGCTGATGTTCGGCCCGCAGCTTCCAAATCGTGACAGTTTCCCCGAACTGACGGCGGCGGCTGACGCGATCGGCAACGAGATCGGAAACGCGCTGCATGACAACGCGCTCGGTCTCGCGGTCTGGGCAGCGGTGCATGGGCTTGCGATGCTGATCCTCGAGAACGTGATCGATCTCGGTCAGCGCAAGTCGGGGCTCGATGTATTGCCGTCGCGGGCGGAGATCTTACTGCGCAGTCTGTTCTCGGTTCAGCGCGACTGAAGCAGCCGGGCGGCATCCCGAGCGAAATAGGTGAGGATGCCGCTCGCGCCAGCGCGCTTGAAGGCGATCAGACTTTCGAGGATCACGCGGTCGCGCTCGAGCCAGCCGCGTTCGATGGCGCCCATCAGCATCGAATATTCGCCCGACACCTGATAGGCGAAAGTCGGCATCGCGAACGTGTCCTTCACCCGGCGCAGCACGTCCAGATAAGGCATACCCGGCTTCACCATCACCATGTCCGCGCCCTCGGCAATGTCGAGCGCCACTTCGCGTAGAGCTTCGTCGCCGTTGGCGGAATCCATCTGATAGGTGCGTTTGTCGCCGATCAACGCCTTCGCAGAACCGACCGCATCGCGGAACGGGCCATAGAAGGCACTCGCATATTTGGCGGCATACGCCATGATGAGCGTATCGGTGTAACCGGCTTTCTCCAGCGCGGTGCGGATGGCGCCGATGCGGCCGTCCATCATGTCCGACGGCGCGATGATATCGCAGCCTGCTTCAGCCTGGACCAACGCCTGTTTCACGAGGATTTCGAGCGTGGCGTCGTTGGCGACGTTCTCGTTGTTGCCGTCCATCACGCCGTCATGGCCGTGGTCCGTATAAGGGTCGAGGGCCACATCGCAGAGCACGCCGATCTGCGGCGCGGCTTTCTTGATCGCGCGCACGGCGCGGCAGACGATGTTGTTCGCGTTCAGCGCCTCGCGCCCATCGGGCGTTTTCAGCGATGGGTCGGTGTAGGGGAAAAGTGCGATGACGGGGATACCCAGCTTCACCGCTTCGTCCGCCGCACCAGCGGCGAGATCGGCTGACAGCCGTTCGACACCGGGCATCGAAGGAACTGGCTCGCGGCGGTTTTCACCGTCGATCACGAAGATGGGCCAGATGAAATCGCTGGGCGAGAGCGTGTGCTCGGCCACCAGCCGCCGCGACCAGTCATGCCGGCGCAGGCGGCGCATGCGGATTGCGGGAAAAGCGGCCTTGGGGTCCATAATTGTTCCTTGAAACGGGGCGGCTTTCTTGTCAATGCATGGCCCTGGACAGCCGGATTGCATGGGCGTCGCAGCCTTGAGAAACTTGGCAAAACATCGGGTGAAACGCCTATGGATTTCGAACTGACCGAAGATCAGCGCGCCGTTGAAGACGCGGCCCGCCGTTTCGCCCGCGAGAAGCTCGCGCCGCATGCGGCGGAGTGGGACGAGAAGGAGATTTTTCCGGTCGAGACATTGCGCGAAGCGGCAGCCCTGGGTTTCGCGGGCATCTATGTGAACAGCGATGTCGGCGGGTCGGAGATGTCGCGGCTGGATGCGGCAATCATTTTCGAGGAGCTGTCGGCGGGCTGCACTTCGACAGCGGCGTACATTTCCATCCACAATATGGCGTCGTGGATGATCGACCGTTTCGGCAATGATGAGCAGCGCAAAAGGCTGCTGCCGAACCTGGCGACAATGGAAAAGATCGCCAGCTATTGCCTGACGGAGCCGGGTGCCGGTTCCGATGCGGCCAATTTGAAGACAAAGGCCGTGCGCGATGGCGATCATTATGTGCTGAACGGTTCAAAGGCGTTCATTTCCGGCGCAGGCGTTTCGGATGTCTATACCTGCATGGTGCGCACGGGAGAGGATGGGCCCAAAGGGATTTCGTGCCTTGTCGTCGAGAAGGGCACGCCCGGTCTTTCGTTCGGCAAGAAGGAGCGCAAGATGGGCTGGAACAGCCAGCCCACGGCGCAGGTGATCTTCGAGGATTGTCGCGTGCCGGTCGCCAATCGCATCGGCGCGGAAGGCGAGGGCTTCCGCATCGCGATGATGGGATTGGACGGCGGGCGCATCAATATCGGCGCGTGTTCCGTGGGTACGGCGCGCGCGGCACTGGAAGAGGCGGTGGCCTACACGAAGGACCGCAAACAGTTCGGTAAGCCGATTGCGGAATTTCAGGCGTCGCAGTTCAAGCTCGCCGACATGGCAACGGAGCTTGAGGCGTCACGGCTGATGATCCGCAACGCAGCCGCAGCGCTCGACCGGCGCGATCCGCGCGCGACCATGCTGTGCGCGATGGCCAAACGCTTTGCCAGCGACACTGGCTCGAAGATCGCCAACGATGCGCTGCAGCTTCATGGGGGTTACGGCTATCTGAAGGATTTCCCGGCCGAGCGGCATGTGCGCGATCTGCGCGTGCATCAGATTTTGGAAGGCACCAACGAAATCATGCGCGTGATCATCGCGCGCGAGATGTTCCGGCAATAGTTATGGCTGACGAACCCGAAGTCCTGTTCGAAAATCGTGGCGCCATTGGCCTTATCACGCTCAATCGACCCAAGGCGCTCAATGCGTTGACGCGTGCGATGTGTGTGGAGATGAAGCCCCAACTCGACGCCTGGGCGGGCGATGCAACGGTCAGATCAGTGGTCATTCGCGGCGCCGGCGAGCGCGCCTTCTGCGCGGGCGGAGATATTCGCGCGCTCTATGAATCGGGAAAGGCGGGAACGCCTTATGCGCTCGACTTCTATCGCGATGAATACATCCTCGACGCCACGATCAAACACTTTCCGAAGCCTTATATCGCGCTAATCCACGGCATCGTGATGGGCGGTGGCGTGGGCGTATCGGTACATGGCAGCCATCGCGTGGCGGGCGAGGCGGCGATGTTCGCGATGCCGGAAACGGGTATCGGATTGTTCCCCGATGTCGGCGGAAGCTATTTCCTGCCGCGGTGTCCCGGCCAGATCGGAATGTATCTCGCTCTGACCGGCGCACGGTTGCGGACGGCCGACACGCTCTATGCCGGTGTGGCGACACATTTCGTGCCGACCGCAAAATGGGAAACCCTCATCGGACAGCTTGTGGATGGAGCGGCGCCGGACGACGCGCTGAAATCGTTGAGCGATAAGGTGCCAGGCGATTTTCTGAGCGAACACCGCGCGGCGATCGACCGTGTATTTGGCGAAAATTCGATTGAGGAAATCCTTGCGGCGCTCGATGCCGAACACACCGATTGGGCAAAAGACACCGCCGCCACCATCCGCGCCAAATCGCCGACCAGTCTGAAGATCACTTTCCGGCAAATCCGCGAAGGCGCAAAGCTCGAATTCGACGATTGCATGCGGATGGAATTCCGCATGGTCAATCGCATCATCGCCGGTCACGATTTCTACGAAGGCGTGCGCGCCACCATCATCGACAAGGATGGCGCACCGAAATGGAAACCCGCGGAACTGAGCAAGGTCGACGAAGCGGACGTGCAGGCCTACTTTGCTTCCCTGAACAACAAGGAGTTGCCCATATGACCACTATCGCATTCATCGGCGTCGGCAATATGGGCGGACCCATGGCGCGCAATCTGTTGAAAGCGCAGCACAGCGTGCGGGCGTTCGACCTCAGCGCGGCCGCAGTGAAGCCGGTGACCGATGCGGGCGCCACTGCCGCCAAAACCGCGAACGAAGCGCTTTCCGGCGCGGATGTGGTGATCACCATGCTGCCCGCGGGCAAACATGTTCGCTCGGTCTATCTGGCAGACGGCGTCCTGGCGCATGCGAAGAAGGGTGTGCTGCTGATCGACTGTTCGACCATCGACATCGACTCCGCGTGTGCCGTTCATACGGCGGCCGGGGAGGCCGGTTTCGATTTCCTCGATGCGCCGGTCTCCGGCGGTGTCGGCGGCGCGGAAGCCGGAACACTTGCCTTTATGTGCGGCGGCAGCGCGGCTGCTTTCGGGCGCGCGCAACCCGTTTTGGAAAAGATGGGCAAGCGCATCGTCCATGCAGGCGGTGCCGGCGCGGGGCAGGCGGCGAAGATCTGCAACAACATGCTACTGGCGATCTCGATGATCGGAACCTGCGAAGCATTCGTGCTGGGCGAGAAGCTCGGCCTCGATCCGCAGAAGCTGTTCGACATCATGTCGGCGGCGTCGGGACAGTGCTGGTCGCTGACCACCTATTGCCCCGTTCCGGGGCCGGTTCCCACCTCGCCGTCCAACCGGGATTACACCGGCGGCTTCGCAACCCAGCTCATGTTAAAGGACCTGAAACTCGCGCAAGCGGCCGCCCAATCGGCCGATGCGGCGACGCCTATGGGTGCCGAAGCCGCTCAACTTTACACTTTGTTTGCCGCAAAAGGTCATGGAAACACAGATTTCTCCGGCATTATCAATATGCTGCGCGGAGCGACCTGATGTTCTTTTACGTCCTCTTAACGAGTCATCCTTACCTTTGCCCCAAACAAAAGGTGGGCCTGCGAAAATCGCAGGGGATGGTGATGACAGCTTTGGCGAAAGCCCAACCGGGGGCACCGCTCAGCGATGCGCCTGATGTTGGCAAGCATTATCTGGAGACGCTCGGCCTGATCGAGCGTCTGCATCGGCAACTTCTCGACGTCATCAAGGACGAACTCGATCGTCGCGACGAACGCGAGATCAATTCTGTTCAGGCGTTGCTGTTGTTCAACGTCGGCGACCAGGAATTGACGGCGGGCGAGTTGCGCACGCGCGGGCACTATCTGGGCTCGAACGTGTCGTACAATCTCAAGAAGCTCGTCGATGCGGGTTACATCCACCATGAGCGTTCGGCGGTGGACCGCCGTTCGGTGCTGGTTCGCCTGACCAAGAAGGGCGAAGTGGTGCGCGCGATGCTCGTCGAGCTGTTCGGGCGGCATCTGCTGTCTTTGCAGGCGGTCGGCAATGTCGGGGCGAGTGACCTCGAAGGAACGAACACCGCGCTTCGCCGCCTCGAACGCTTCTGGATCGACCAGGTCCGCTTCCGGCTTTAATTCCGATCCCTTTTCGTGCGACGAATGGGCATGGCTGCCCGTTCGTCGCTCATCCGTGGCTATTTCTATCACCACGCCCGGTTCTATCCGGCCGCCCTGCTGGGCGTCGCGGTGTATTTCCTGACGTCACATCTGGTGCCGCCCGCACGCATCGCAGCGGCGGGGGATGCATTCTTTCTCGCTTACCTGATTGCGAGTGCGGTGCTGATCGCCCACCTCGACGAGAAAGGATTGAAAAAGCGGGCGGCAGTGGAGGACGAGGGCGCGCTGATCGTGCTTCTCATCACCCTGGCGGTGATCGCGCTTTGCTCGGTCGGCATCTTCACCGTGCTCAACCAGAAACAGAATCCCGGCACCTTGGCTTTCGTGCTGTCGGTCGCGAGCGCGCCGCTTGCATGGTTCTCGTTACACACCATCAGCGCCTTCCACTACGCGAACCTACACTATCTCGGCGGAGCGGATGGCAAGACCCAGGCGCTCAAATTCCCCGGCACCGGCGAGCCGGGTAGCTGGGATTTCCTCTACTTCTCCTTTGTGGTCGGCATGACTGCCCAGGTTTCCGACGTCCAGGTCCTCACCACACAGATGCGGCGCGCGACGCTCAAACACTCCATCGTCTCGTTCTTCTTCAACACGGTCCTGATTGCCATGGCCGTGAACGCGGTTGTTGCCACCGCCTCTTGAGAGCGACTCGCAACTGAGCGCCGGACACTTGGTCCGCTGTGACAATTCGCTTTGGGGTTCAAGGGGGTGCCGGGTTATCCTCTCCAAAGCACAGCAAGAGCGGGCCGGACGGGTCCGGCAGACGACAGATGGCGTTTCCGTACGAAGCGAAATTACGCAATGCGCTGGGCGGCTTGAGGCGCGAGGGGCGTTACCGCGTATTCGCCGACATCGTGCGTCATCGCGGCTCCTTTCCCAACGCCGACTTCCATTCCGAAAGCGGCAGGCGCCCGATCACCGTCTGGTGCAGCAACGATTATCTCTGCATGGGCCAGCATCCCAAGGTGCTGGCGGCGATGCACGAAGCGCTGGAACACGCGGGCGCAGGCTCGGGCGGCACGCGGAATATCTCCGGTACCACGCATTACCACGTCGAACTGGAGCGCGAGCTTGCCGATCTGCACGGCAAGGAAGCCGCGCTGACATTCACCTCCGGTTTCGTGTCGAACGATGCGACGCTTGCCACGCTGGCGAAACTGCTGCCCGGGCTGATCGTGTTTTCCGACGCGCTCAACCACGCCTCGATGATCGAAGGCATCAAGCATGGCGGCATGGAAAAGCGCGTGTTCCGTCACAATGACCTTGCGCATCTCGAGGAATTGCTGGCCGCGGCCGACCCCGATGCGCCGAAGCTGATTGCCTTTGAATCCGTCTATTCGATGGACGGCGATTTCGGGCCGATAGCAGGCTTTTGCGACCTCGCCGAAAGATACGGCGCGATGACCTATCTCGACGAAGTGCATGGCGTGGGTCTCTATGGTGCGCGCGGTGCGGGCGTTGCGGCGCGCGACGGTGCCATGCATCGGGTCGACATCATCGAAGGCACAATGGCCAAAGCCTTCGGTGTGATGGGCGGTTACATCGCCGCGTCCAGGGAACTGATCGATTGCATCCGGTCGTTCGCGCCGGGCTTCATTTTCACCACTTCGCTCGCGCCGGTTCTGGCAGCGGGCGTGCTGGCGAGCGTGCGGCACCTGAAAACCAGCAATGCCGAACGCGAGAAGCTGCACGAGAACGCGGCGAAATTGAAGCGGATGTTCGCGGAGGCCGGATTGCCGGTGATGGATTCACCCAGCCACATCGTTCCAGTGTTCGTGGGCGATGCGGTGCTGTGCAAATCGGTGTCGGATACGCTTTTGCGCGACCACGCGATCTATGTACAGCCGATCAATTTCCCGACTGTGCCGCGCGGCGCGGAACGCCTGCGCTTCACGCCGTCTCCGATGCACACAGACGAGATGATGAAGGCGTTGGTGGAAGCGCTGGATAAGGTGTGGACGTCGCACCGGCTCGGCCGCGCCGCCTGATTTATGCCCAAGGATAAGGGCGACGATATCTATTTCGAATTCGCGATGCAGGGCAACGTCGTCAAGGCGGCGGCCATCGATCCCAAGAGCGGAACGGAAGTCAGCGTGATCGGACCGGCGAATCCCGCCGCGCGCGAGGCGTTGAAAATCACCGCCGCGCGGAAATTGGACTTCATGCTGAAAAAGAAACGCGGTGAAGTTTAGCGGCGGCGCTTGGAAGGCGCAGCGCTGCGGCCGAGACCGATCTTCTTGGCGAATTCCGAACGCTTCGCGGCATAGTTCGGCGCCACCATCGGATAGTCGGCAGGCAAGCCCCATTTCGCGCGATATTCTTCCGGCGTCAGATCGTAGTTCGAGCGCAGATAGCGCTTGAGCATCTTCAGTTTTTTGCCGTCCTCGAGACAGATGATGTAATCGGGCGTGATCGACTTCTTCACCGGCACGGCTGGCTTATGACCGCCCGGGATGCCGTCGCTCATTCCATCGCTCGAGAGGCCGCCAAGCGTTGCATGGACGCTGCGGATCATGTTGGGCAGGTCGGCTGCCGGAACGGGATTATTGCTGACATAAGCAGACACGATGTCCGACGCCAGTTTCAGAAGATCTTCCGCGCGTGGGGCGCCGTGTTCTTGGGAAGTCATTCAGCCCTCGGGTTTTTATAATTCTATTCCAGTCCGTATTGCGCGTCCCAAAGCCAAAAGCAAGCGTGCGCAAATGAAAAAAGGAGCGTCTTATGTAGACTGACAGCATTGATAATAAGTTGTGCTTCCGCTGACGTTTCTCTTTGGTTGTTTTTTGCTAACTTCGCTTCTGCGCGCTCAAGTTGTCTTGGAACTTTTGTGCAGCTTGATTTGATATGACGGTTGTTAGGTATCTAATGAAGACAACTGTTATGCGGTATTTCTGTCCCCAAGCCGCTCCCGAACGAGGTTGCCGCATCTGGCGCAACATCTGGTAAAACGGTAGGGGTAGCACCGCGATAGGCAGCGCAAGGGGACAATCCGTAATGGTGGCGACGATGACCAACACCGAACAGCGGGAATCTGACTTCTTTTCCCGTGGGTTAGCGCAAGCAGACCCCGAAGTGGCGCGCGCCATCGACGAGGAATTGAACCGCCAGCGGGACAAGATCGAACTCATCGCCTCGGAAAATATCGTCTCCAAGGCCGTCCTCGATGCCCAAGGATCGGTCCTGACCAACAAATATGCAGAAGG